>UMJZ01018750.1_pt1 | contig 19635 bp, 10 predicted proteins | sample 1966181 | NCBI WGS metagenome assembly UMJZ01 (sample SAMEA4836163, study PRJEB28245) | human gut metagenome | biome: gut microbiome; material: fecal sample | place: Denmark | collected 2008 | reverse complement strand
GGCGACCGGCCCCACAATTATGAAACCGGGGAAATCTTCCGCCTGCTGGGGCGCGATTATACCCTGGTAGTGGAAGAAGCCGGTGCAGCGGGGGAAACGCTTTCTCAGACCGGGCGGGAAGAGATTTTCTTCCGGGGTGACAGCCTTGTGCTGCGGACAAAATGGCCCGACCATTATCCCCATAAGAAGAATATGATGGAAAAATGGATGCGTTTCTTCACCCGGAAGACTTTTTCGGAAATCATCGACTGGGCATACCCGCAGTTTGTTCCTTACGGAGCGCCGTATCCGGTCTGGACCGTCCGCGCTATGACATCCAGATGGGGTTCCTGCCAGCCGCAGACCGGCAAAATCACATTGAACAGCAAATTGATTTTTTATCCGAAAGAAGCCATTGAATATGTAGTGGTGCATGAATTTGCCCATTTTGCCCATCCCGACCATTCAAAGGCGTTCTGGGCGCTGGTGGCGGAAATCATGCCGGACTACAAGGAGCGGAAGAAGCTGTTAAACGGCTGAACGGAATTCGATATCGGAGCGAAAAGGAAAGGACATACATTACGGAGGGATATCTTATGATAAATATAACCGGCACCATAGCAAAATCCGCCAACATTGTCAAAGACTCGGTAGTTATCGGGGACGTGACGATTGGCGAGGACAGTACTGTTTTATTCTATGCGGTACTCAGGGGAAATGACAATAAAATTGTAATCGGAAACGGCACCAACATTCAGGATAACTGCACCATCCACACTTCTCCTGTGGACCCGGCGATTATCGGAAACTACGTCACAGTGGGACACAATGCCATTGTTCACGGCTGTAAAATAGGGGACAATACCCTGATTGGCATGGGAGCTACCGTCATGAACGGCAGCGTCATCGGGAAAAATTGTCTGGTGGCGGCGGGGAGTCTCGTTCTGGAGCGCCAGAATATTCCGGACGGCTCTATGGTCATGGGCAGACCCGCCAAAGTTACCCGGGCGCTTACACCGGAGGAAATAGCGGGACTTAAAGAAAGCGCGCAGCATTATATACAGACCGGGCGGGACATGAAAGCCGCCGGGTATTGCGAACCCTTGGACGCCATGTAAACAACCGGTTACTGCGAATCAGTGGATGCCGTGTAAACATCCGGTTACAGAGCGCTGTCAGGCACCATGTAAACCGCCACGGTATTGCATAGGTTAGCGCTTGCAAACAGCATCACCAGCCTTTATAATACAGAGGTAAAATAAATTTTCAGGAGGATTTTCCATGATAGAATTCAGATATGATACACAGTTATTGATTGAAGGACACGACTTAGACGAAGATGTCATCAGCGATTACTTCACAGAGAATTTCAAGGGCGACTGCCTTTTAGCCGTTGGCGACGACGAACTGATTAAAATTCATTTCCATACCAACGAACCCTGGAAGGTGCTGGAGTACTGCGCATCCCTCGGCGAAATCTACGACATCGTTGTAGAAGATATGGACAGACAGGCAAGAGGATTAAAGGGCTAACCAAGTCCGCAGCCACATACCATACGAGGGATATATGATAAAAGGGGAGGATTTCAATGCGTCTTTGTATTGCATTAGCTCCATGCAGAGTCTGAGGAGACTGCATGGAGGTTACTGAGGTAGTATATCCTCAGACTTTGCTTCTTACACAGTGAAATTATGATGAAGGAGCAAAGAAATACCTGCGTCTTATCAGGTAACGAAAAGTGTTGAGCACAGCATAAATGAGGTGCGAAAAAATGTTGAGTTACATGGAATTTAGGTGCTAAAAAGTGTTAATAATGGCATAAATCAGGTAACAAAAATGCGAAATTGCCATTGAATAGCCGCCCAAAAATGTGATATACTGCTTTATAGGGAAGGTGGTTGTCATTATGCTCAGATTTGCGATGGAAAAACTTCAGGCATGGAAAGAAAAAAAAGACCGAAAGCCTCTGATTATTATGGGAGCCAGACAGGTAGGAAAAACCTGGCTGATGAAGGAGTTCGGCACAACCTGTTACGAGAAGGTGGCGTATATTTCTTTCTATAATAATAAGCGTATGGATGATGTTTTTCAGGTGGACTTTGATATACAGAGAATTATTATGAACCTGAACATTGAGTCGGGTGTAACAATTACTCCCGGAGATACCCTTATTATTCTGGATGAAATTCAGGACACTCCCAAGGTTCTGGAGTCGTTGAAATATTTTTGTGAAGAAGCGCCGGAGTACCATGTCATAGCAGCGGGTTCTCTTTTGGGGGTTGCTATTCATGAAGGTGTTTCCTATCCGGTTGGCAAGGTGGATATACTGGACCTGTATCCGCTGAATTTCCGCGAATTCTTATGCGCTATGGGAGAAAAGCCTTTAGCGGATGCCCTTGCGACCAAAGATTACACAGTAATCGATAATTTTTCCGATAAATATTTGTTCTGGCTGAAAAATTATTATTACACGGGCGGTATGCCGGAAGTAGTAAAAGCTTTCAGTGTGCAGAAAGATTATCAGGAGGTCCGCCGGATACAGAGTGACATTGTAAGGCAGTATGAAGGCGATTTCGGCAAACATGTGGACACGAAAACACTGCCGAGGATACGGATGGTCTGGGACTCCATCCCCATGCAGCTTGCAAAGGAAAATAAGAAATTTTTCTTCGGACAGATAAAAAAGGGAGCACGCAGCAGCGACTATGAAATCGCCATTCAGTGGCTTATTGACTGCGGACTTGTCTATAAAGTGAGCCGTGTGAATGAGCCCCATATGCCTTTGAAAGCGTACAAAAGTATGAGTGCCTATAAATTATTTGTGCTTGATGTGGGGCTTCTGGGAGCACTGAGTGAACTGCCTGCAGAGTCTATTTTAGAGGGCAATGACATTTTTGTAGAGTTTAAGGGAGCGCTTACAGAGCAGTATGTTCTGCAGCAGTTGATAGCGGATACCCCATACACTCCCTATTATTACGGAACGGAGAATGCAAACTTTGAGCAGGATTTCCTGATACAGAAGGAAAAAGACATTGTTCCGATTGAAGTAAAAGCGGAAACCAACCTTCGTTCACAAAGCCTGAAAGCTTATTGTGACAAATTCCATCCCCGGGAAGCAGTGCGCTTCTCTGTAAGGAAATACACAGACCAGGGATGGATGAAAAACATTCCGTTATATGCGGTTTGCAATTTGTAAAACTTACTTCCGGAAAAATGCGGCAGCGATGACACCCGGACCGGTATGGGTTCCGATTACACTGCCAATGGAGGTGTAACGCAGATTTTCCGTGCCGTTTTCCCAAAGAGCCTTGCTGTCTTCGATGTATTTTTTGAGCAGCACATCCGTAAGACCGGTGTAGCCTAAAAGAATGGGCAGGGAAAAATCAATGCCGCCGGCTTTCTGGATTTCCTGAACCAGGAGATTGTTGCCCTGCTTGGAGCCGCGGGCTTTTCCTAAAATATTAATGACTCCGTTTTCAATATTCACAACCGGCTTGATGTTTAACAGTCCGCCGGCAAAGGCTACGGTCGGAGAAATCCGGCCGCCTTTTTTCAGGTATTCGAGGGTATCAAGCATGGCAATCAGGCAGACATCCTCTTTTTTCTTTTCCAATGTTTCGGCAATTTCTGCGGCAGACATGCCCTCCTCCAGACACTGAAGAGCAAATTCGGTCAAAATGGAAGTGCCGATGGCAACGGAGCTGCTGTCCACCACGTAGACATTTTCATAGTCGGAGGCAGCAATCACTGCACTCTGATAAGTGCCGGAAAGCTTGGACGAAAGTGTGATAATGACAGCGCTGTCATCCGGTTTCAGGACCTCATCCAGCACCTTTATAAAAGCAGCAGGCGCCGCTTGGCTGGTGGTGGGAAGAGTGTCACTTTCAATCAGCTTCTCATAAAATTCCTTGTGTGTCAGATTGACACCGTCTATGTATTCGTCCGCACCGAAGCAGACGGTAAGAGGTACTACCGCTACACGGTTTCTGGTGCTGCTGGTTAAATCGGTTGTTGAGTCTACAATAATTTTAATGCTCATAGGGTTTCCTTTCTCTGGTTCCGGGCGAAAATCCGCGAGGACAATATTGATATGTAAATAGTTTCCGTGATTTTTATGCCAGGTTTACCGCAGGAAAATCTGCAAAAGCTTGCGGTAAAGCTTACTGGTATACGGCTGGTAACGCATGGGTAAATCCAGCCAGGTCTTTTTGTCCACAATACTTTTCTGATGGGAAAAAGCATCAAAACCGGCTTTTCCGTGATAAGCGCCCATACCGCTTTCTCCAACGCCACCGAAGCCCATTTCGGAAGTGGCAAGGTGGATGATGGTGTCGTTGATGCAGCCGCCGCCATAGGAAAGTTCCTCGTTTACCCGGCGGATGTGTGCTTTATTGCTGCTGAAAAGATACTGCGCCAGCGGCTTGGGACGTTTTTTCAGAAGAAGCATCAGCTCATCAAAATTCTCATAGGTAAGGACCGGTAAAACAGGACCGAAAATTTCTTCCTGCATGACGGGGTCATCAAAAGTCACATGTGTCATAATAGCAGGCGCAATGCGGAGAGCCTCTGCATCGGTTTCCCCGCCAAGGTATAGTTCCCCGGATTGTAATAGGCGGCACAGTCTGTCAAAGTGCTTCTGATTGATAATTTTTCCGTAATCGTTATCTGCCAGGGGATCACTGCCAAACTGTTTTTCTACCTGTAATTTCAGTTCCTGCAGCAGCTTGTCCTGAATGCTTTTGTGACAGAGGACAAAGTCGGGAGCTACGCAGGTCTGCCCACAGTTTAAGTATTTGCCGAAAACAATGCGTCTGGCAGCCAGACGGATATCGGCGCTTTCCTCCACAATGCAGGGGCTCTTGCCGCCAAGCTCTAACACAACCGGTGTCAGATTAACGGCTGCGTGGCGCATGACTTCCCTGCCAACGTTCTGGGAGCCGGTAAAAAAGATGAAATCAAATTTCTTTTCTAAAAGAGCCGCATTTTCGGCTCTGCCGCCAGTTACCACCGACACATGGGCGGGAGAAAAACATTCCTTTACCAGCATCTCAATAACCTTTGAAGTGGCGGGAGAGTAAGCACTGGGTTTTATAATAGCGGTGTTTCCCGCCGCAATGGCATCAACTAAAGGGTCTATGGAGAGCAGAAAAGGATAGTTCCACGGACTCATGATGAGGGTGTTGCCGTAAGGCACCGGCTGCACATAACTATGGGAAGCAAATTGTGCAAGCGGGGTGTAGACGGTTTTTCTTTTGGAAAATTTCTTTACATGACGTATCATGTAGCTGATTTCGGACAATACCAGCCCGATCTCGCACATAAAGCTCTCATAACTGCTTTTCCCAAGGTCCTTTTTCAGGGCTTCTTCTATTTGCGGCCGGTATTTTTGAACCGCCTGATATAGCTTCTTTAATTGCTTCTTACGAAAACTGACGGGAATGGTGGCACCATTGTCGTAAAAATCACGTTGTAACTGTAAGATGTCGTCGATTTGTGTGCTGTCCATGATAACTCCTTAAATTCAGATATTTTTTGCCGGTTGTAAAACCCGGTAAAAGTTTTCCAACTCTTTTTCGGTCATTAACTTCGGAACGGGATAGAGGGGATTGGCTTCCTTCTCGGCATGAGCTGCCATGACAGGAATGTCACTTTCCTGAATCCCTTCTATATAAGTAGGTATCTGCATCCGCTCATTTAGGGAACGGATAGCGGCGATAAACTTTTTAGCACCTTCTTCGGGAGAGTCTTCCTCCGTGCATACACCTGCGGCGCAGCCCATCTGCTGCAATTTTTTATACACGCCGGAGCCGTAAGCATCCAGCACATAAGGCATGATGACCGCGTTTGCAAGTCCGTGGGGCACATTGTATTGTCCGCCGAGAGAATGCGCTACGGCATGGATGTATCCCACATAGGACCGGGAAAAAGCAAATCCTGCCCGGTAAGAGGCAAGCAGCATATTGGAACGGGCTTCTTCATCGGAGCCGTTTTCGTAGGCTCTTTCAATATTGGCAAAAATAAGTTTCGTTGCGGAAAGCGCCATTTGGCGGGTTTCCCTTGTGGTGGAGCGTCCGATGTAGGCTTCCACCGCGTGGGTCAGCGCATCCATCCCGGTGGTTGCGGTGAGGGAAGGCGGCAGGGAGTATGTCATGGAAGCATCCAGAACGGCATACCTCGGAATTAAAACAAAATCATTCAGCACATATTTATACTTCTGGTCGGGGTCGGTGATAACGGCGGCAAGTGTATTTTCGCTGCCGGTACCGGCAGTTGTGGGAATAGCAATTAACAGGGGAATTTTCCGCAGTACATGCAGCGTGCCCTTCAACTGGTTCAGGGTTTTGCCGGGGTATGCCACTCTTGCGCCGACTGCTTTGGCACAGTCCATGGCAGAACCGCCGCCGATGGCAATCAGTGCCTGACAGCCGTGTTCTTTGTAAAGTTTTAAGGCGGCCTCCACATTTTTCACGGTCGGATTGGGGCAGGTTTTGTCATAGACGCAGTAAGAAATACCGGCTTCGTCCAACACAGCCGTAACCTTTGCGGCAAGTCCGAACTTTACAATGCCATTGTCCGTCACAATCATAAGGTTGTTGATGCTGTTCCCTGAAAGTGCCTCCGGCAGTTCCCTGCAGGAATGCAGAATTTGCGGCTCCCGATAGGGAAGCAGGGGAATCGCTGCCCGAAATGCCGCCTGATATATACGGCAGTAAGCTTTCTTCAAAATATTCATATCTATTCCTTTCTCAGATTTTCCTCAAGGGAAATTGACATTGAATATCAGTTATATTTTCTTCCGAAATTCATGCGTGATATTGGCTACAGTCCTTCTTCGGAAACCCTCTGTAAATTTCTGGTTATAATGTCCAGGCACTCCGTAAAAATGACTCTTTTTTCTTCGGTGATGCCTTCGTTTGCTTTTTCTACTGCGAGGGCGGCACGCTTGCTGATTTGTTCAGCCACATGCAGACCTTCTTCCGTCAGCTTCAAAGTTCCGCGGTAACGGTTCTGGTTGCTGCCTTCCTTGGTGACAAGCCCCTTCGCTTCCATAATGGAAACCATGCGGGAAACATCGGCTTTATCCTTGCCGCACAGTTCGGCAAGCCGGGGCGCCGTCAGCCCGTCGGGATAGCGATACAGGGTTGTAAGATATACGGCATGGGAGCTTTTCAGGTGATACTCACTCAGCTCATCTGCGGCAATTTTGTGCCAATAGCGGTATATTTCCGAAATGGCAAGGGAAAATTTTTCAAAACGGTCTACCATACATATCCTTTCCGGAAGCGAAGTTCCTACATGCTTTATGTTGTGTGAAGCTCTTAAATGTTGAACTCTCAACATCTCACATCATACAGAAAAGAAGTTGAGATGTCAACATCTTTTAAAATTTCCTAATGGATAGACTTTGCGATGCGTATTCAGAGTATTGCGCAGGTGGGACTGGCGGAAGCACGATAAATACAATCTGCCTTTCGATTTGATTAAAATTTTTCCTTAATAAAGCAGGAATTGCTCTTCGTTTCTTGACGAGATATAGTATTCGGAGTACCATGTACTATAAATGTATACATATGAAAATCAGGATAAAATCAAGGGTTCCGGACAACCGGAACGTACATGAGGAGGGCAATATGCATAAGATATTTACAAAGAGAAGTGGTGCGAGAGTATTAAGTATGTTTCTGGCGGCACTTCTTTCTTTTTCAAGTGTAGACTTGACTGCATATGCGGCTGCGGCTCAGAACGGGACCATGGTCACGGAAGCCGGTCAGGCAGACAACAGCGATATTGAGGGAGCCGGTGATACCAGCAGCGGAAATGCGGATAAGCCCGGCGACAGCGATGCCAGCAGCGGAAATGCGGACAAGCCCGGCGACAGCGATGCAGGAAACGGAGATAAGGATAAGCCTGGAAATGATGCAGATGTCAGTGGAGATGATGCTTCTGTTTCCGATGGCGATGCCAAATTGGATATGGGCGATGCTTCCCTGGAAGCGCAGAATTCCCTGGGACGTCTTTTTAAGGATATCATGTCCGAAACGGAAGTGGAAACAGAGCAGACCGGCTGCGGTGTTTATTCAGTCGTGATGGACGGCACCAAGGCAACGGCTTCCATACAGGCACTGGAGGACGGCACACTGGTAGTGGGCATTTATGAAGAAGACGGCATCCGCCTGATTGCAACGGGAACGGCGGACGTCACTGCAGGTGACACGGATGTCACAGTCAGCATAGAAGCGGATACCCTGCCTGCTTATTATCATGTAAAAGCCTTTCTGGTGGATAATGTAAGTCTGCGTCCCTGCAGCAAGGTATTTGAAACCGATGATTATACCCGGAAAATGCAGGAATTTTTCGCCAAGACAACGAGTGACTTCACCGAGAGCCAGGTGCTCAATTTAGATGCGGATGAAACCAACAACTTCCTTGTTTTTGCGGACTCTGTAACGGTCATTCCTAAGAGCACGGATGCTTCGGTAAATGTGGTTTCGGAAGCGGACGAAGAAAATCTTGTCTGGAAAATTAAAAATCCCGGTGAGGATTTTCTGGCGCTGAAAGAGGGCGACATTTTTACCTATTATTACACGGATGAAGATGTTATCATTACCCGTGTTACATCCCTGAGTACAGAGGGCGAGGCGGAAAATACCGTTCTTACCATTCAGGGCGCGGATCCGGAATACGAGGATGTTATTTCCTTTATTAAATACGGAGCGGCCAATCCCGCCGATGATGACAGCGGCACCGCAGCAACCTACGCAGCGGAGACAGCCGTAAGCACAACAGAAGCAGCAGGAGCAGACAACACCACAACCTATGCGGCAGGGGCAGCCGAAAACGCAACAGAAGCAGCAGAGGCAGCCGGCATTGCAACGCAGGCCGACAGAGCCGGCACTGCGTACGGCGGTGTGAGTTTTCCCTGGAAGATGGCAAACCTTGAGGTTAAGCCGCCTGAGAGCAACGTAAAAATTGAACTTAGTGATATAGGCGGAGCGGTTTCTGTTAAGATTTACGTGGATACAGCAAATGACATCAATACCATTGAAGCCGGTGTCAGTTACGGTGTCACCATAAAAGCAGAAGTAAAGATTGACGAGAAAGAATGGACTAAGGATATTCTGCTGGGCGAAATAAAAGAGCCGCTGGGACTTACCGGCCTGGTATTTTCCGCTAAAGTACAGTTTGTATTATCCGTAGAGGGAAATGTCAGTGCGGAAGGTACGCTGACAGGTTCTGTTGGTTTCCGTTGTAACAAAAGCACCGGGGTGGAAAATATTTCCAAGACGCCGGAGCTTACACTCACCAAAACGGTGGAAGTGACCTTTAAGGTAGGACTTAAAATATCGATGGGTTTGGAACTTATTGATGATAAAATTGCAAGCCTGGCAGCAGAAGCGGAGGGCGGCTTAAAGCTGAAAATAAAGGCCAAAGCCAAGGTACTGGACAGTTCTTCCAACAGACACCTTTGCAATACCTGCTTCACTGTGAACATAGGGCCTTATTTTGAAGCCGATGTAAAAGTGGAAACTTTGAAAATTTTCACGAAAAAATGGCCGTTAATAGAGAAAAACGTTTCCTGGGGTTCGGCATATTTTTCCCTGGATTATGCGCCCCACTTCGGCTGGGGAGACTGCCCCCATGTGCAGTATCAGGGCAATGTCCGGGTTTTGGACAAAGCAGGAAATCCGGTAGCGGGAGCTGCTGTTATCGCGGCAACCGGCAACAATGTGACAAATTCTAAGGGCGAAACCCGGTTAAACTTAAATATCGGCAAACAGAATATTTATGTAAAAAAAGACGGCGCACTTTATTCGGCAGAAGTCAAGCTGCCGGACGGTGTGGACAAAGTAACGGGAACCGTTACCTTAACGATTAACCCGAATGCCGCAAAGAAGCTTTCAGATTCGGCATATGTAGAGCAAGTGTACGCAATGGTTTACAACAGAGGCTCCTACGATAAAAATGTAACCTATGCGGCGCTGACGGCGGACGGCAGCCTGTATATGTGGGGCGGAAATGACTACGGTCAGGTTGGTATCGGCAGTACGGACAATCAGGACAAACCGGTCAAGGTGCTGGAGAATGTAAAAGAATTCCGGTTCCCGGACGACAGAAATCCTTTGTGCGCTGCCGTTACTAAGGACGGCAGTCTGTATATGTGGGGTTCGGACTCCCATGGCAGACTGGCGAACGGGCAGCTCGGAAGCAAGCAGCTTACCCCCTACAAGGTGGAGTTTGACAGGAAAGATACCAAGGTGGCAAACGTGTATTTCCCGTCAGACGGCGTCAGCAAAAACGGTGTGGCAATCACTACCGACGGCGAATTGTACCTGTGGGGAACCAACAGCTACAATGAAATTAACAGCAGTAATTCCATGTATGTGACAGTTCCCACCAGACTTCTTACCAATGTGGAAAGCTTTACCGTTTACCGGGGCACCTGTGCGGCGATAGAGAAATCCGGCGCACTCTGGCTGTGGGGAAACAATACTTACGGTATTGCCGGAAAAATCCGTACGCAGTCCGTTGTCTCGCCGGAAGAGGCGGTGCATATCCTGGACGGTGTGAAAGAAGTACACATCAATTATGAAAACGGCGTGGCTGTCCGGAAAAACGGCACGCTCTGGATATGGGGTTATGGCTACGGACAGATGGCAGGAGAAGGGGACAACGAACAGTGGATTCCCCAGCAGCAGATTTTACCGGAGGAAGAAATTGCCGGATTTTATGAAGATGAAAATTACGGTTCCAAGTATGCACTGACTGCAGGCGGAGAGTTGTATGCCTGGGGGTCAAATGCATACGGTCAGCTTGGCATAAACGCAAATGCGGGAACCTCGACAAAAAATAATACACCGGCCAAGATAAGCATCAGCGGAATAAAAGAGTTTACGGTACAGAACGGAACCTGTGCGGCGCTGACTAAGGAAGGAAAACTGTATCTGTGGGGAAGTAATCAGGCAGGTCAGCTCGGTAATGGCAGCACCGGCGGCTACAGTTACCTGCCTACGGCTGTTCTGGCGGATAAAAAAGTGACGGAATTTCAGCTCTTATTCGGTGGAAAGCTTTGTGCGGCTATTGTGCAGGGCACAGCTTCCGGAGTGAGCAAGGATCTGTATACATGGGGAAGCTATAAGGGCAGTTCTTCCGGTGGTTCATTCTATGCGGATGAAACAGATTTGGAACCCACGCTTCAGGCGGAAAATATAAAGAGCTTTTTGGTATATCCCGATGTGGAATATACTTATTTGTCAACCATCAGTACTTTATTTACCCAGTTTGCGGTTGTGAAAAAGGACGGAACTCTCTGGGAGTGGCTGGGCACCAAGGAAGGAAAACAGAGAGAGGATTTCACGGAAACAGCCGGAACGTCTGTCTGTGCAACTTACGTGGTGGATGGCTCGGTATACCGGCAGAACATCGCCGTTGACAATAAGGGCGGACTGTATACCTACGGCAATCCCTTATTTGGAGAAAAGACGGGGGTAACCGAACAGTATCTGTTCGGCGACAAAGTAGTCACTAAGGAACTTAAGAGCAGCACCGCGAGCCGGGCGGCGATGGCAGTCCGGAGCATGGAAGGAATGACCGATGCGGTAAATGCTGCCGAAAGCCCGGAAAATGTGAATGACGCCGCGGTGGCTACCGAGAGCCCGGAAAATGTGAATGATGCCGCAGATGACAGCGACAGCAAAGATGCCGCACCGGCAGGCGATTTCTCAGATTGGGAAAAGAATTTTGACGGTCTGCTTCCCAACGAGATTTACAATATTTATGCGGTGAAATCCAGAGAGGCGGAAAACGTGCTGGGCTCTGACAACCTGCTTTACATCGGACAGGAAACTTCCACGGCGGAAGGCACCCTGCAGGCAAAACTTGCCCTGAAAGAAAGTTGCAAAACTCCGGAGATTTTCTGCGTGGCATACAGCCGTACCGACCTGTCGGAAGCAGAGGTGCAGGTAGAGGGTATTATTTACGACGGCATGCCGCATATCCCGCAGGTAACTGTTATTTGCGAAGGGAAAACCCTTGTTCCGGATAAGGATTATGTTGTGTATTATGAGGAACAGGTTACGGAAGTCGGTAATTACGAGCTTACCGTAAAAGGTATCGGCATATACGAAGGAGAAAAAGCGGTTTCCTATTCCGTGGCAGACCGAGGAGACATTCTCATGGAGGATACTCCGGAGGACGGTATCATACCGGAAGGACTCTGGGTGGCAGGCATCCGTGAGGGCGGTTATGACTACACCGGCACGGCGATAAAGCCCGAAATGCGTGTTTATGACAAGAATGTCCTTTTGAAGGAGCAGGTGGATTACACGGTTTCCTATAAGAACAACATCAATGCCAACGATGCAACGATGGCTGCCAAGGCGCCCACCCTGACCGTGACCGGCAAGGGCAACTACACCGGAAAAGATACCAAGACCTTTAAGATACTGCCCCTGGATATCAGCTCACCGTTGTTTGGGGCTGAGAATATTTCCATTGCCTCCACAGGAAAGGCACAGAAACCTGTGCCCACCCTGTACTTTGGCAGCCGACAGTTAAAGAACAAGACCGAGTTTACATACAGCTATTATAAGACAGATGAAACAACCGCTGCGGCAGGCACAGACAACACAGCTCCTGCACTCCATGCCGCAGACACAGACAACACAGCTCCTGCGGACGGTGCGGAAAAACTTGACTCCGTAACAGATGTGGGCACCTACTACGTGGAGCTTACCGGTAACGGCAACTTTACCGGTAGCAGAACCGTAAAACTGACAGTGCTGCCGTCTGTGAAAGACAACCCGGCAGTCAAGCTTATCAGTAAGGTTACCGTGGCAAGAATACCGTCACAGGTTTATGTAACGGCAAATAAAAACGGCGTTGTGACACCGGAAATCACCGTAAAAGACGGCAAAACCGTACTGGAAGAGGGCGTTCACTACACGGTAAGCTACAGCAATAACAACCGGGTAGGCACTGCATTTGCCATTATCGAAGGCATTGAAGAAGCGGGCTACAGCGGCTCAAGGCGCGTAGCGTTCCGGATTACCGGTACGGCTATCAGCAAAGCCAAGGTAACGGGACTTACCGGACAGACCTTTGTATACAATGGCGAATTCCATACGCCGGAGCTTACGCTTACCATGAAGTTAAACGGGGAAGAAAAGCCCCTGACGGAAAACAAGGACTACACGGTACAGTGGCAGAAAAACCAGAATGCCGGAACCGCAACCGTTGTTTTCACCGGCATAAACGGCTACACCGGAACCATGAAAAAGACCTTCCGTATCCAGGCATTTAATATGGCAGCCAATGCGGACGGCAGGCTGGAGGCAAAGCTTGTATCCACAGAAGTGCCTTATGCCAAGGGCGGCGCAAAGCCGGAGCTGTCCGTTACCTTCAAGACAGAAAACGGCGATGTCCTGCAGCTGAAAGAAGGCGTTGACTACACCGTAACCTACAAGAACAACAAAGCCTTAAACGACGGCAGCAACGAAAAGAAGCTTCCTTCCGTAACCATTAAAGGAAAGGGCAATTTTACAGGCACCTATAAGGAGATTCTGCCGTTCACCATCGTGGCGCAGGATATTGGCAGGCTGACCCTGACGGCGGCGGACAAGGTGTATCGGAACAAAGGAAATATCTATGCAACCAAGGTTACCGTAACCGATTTGAACGGCAAGGTACTGAACGCGGGAACGGATTACGAGAAGACCCTGCTTTATACTTACAAAGAGGACACGACTCTCGACGACGGCACCGTGCGTAAGGCGGGAACGGTTATCGACAAGAAGGACATTATTCCTGCGGGAACCGTTATCTGTGTGACCGTTACACCCAAGGGCAGCTACACAGGAGAGCCCTTGACCGGAGAATACGCCATCAAAACCTACGATATTTCGGGAGCGGCGGTTACCATACCGGCACAAATTTACACCGGCAAGCCCATTACACTTGACAAAACCGACCCGAAACAGATTACGGTAAAAGTAAAGGGCAAGGTTGTGGACCCTGACCAGTTTGAAATCGTAAGCTACCGGAACAACGTAGCCAAAGGAACCGCCACCGTCATTATCCGCGGAAAAGATAACTACGGCGGTACGAAAAAAGTTACCTTTAAGATTAACGCAAAGAAGTTTTTGTGGTGGTCTTTCTAAGATAAATGAATCATTTTAAGATACAAGGCAAAGGAGGACAAAAGATGAAAAAGAAGATTTGGTTATTATGTACCCTTATCTGTCTTTTGTTTGTGGGAAGTATGACAGTCAGTGCTGCCACATTTTCCTTAAGTCAGACAAGAGTAACATTAAACATCGGCGACTCTGCGGAGCTCAGCGTTGTGGGAAGCGAAGAACTTGCAAAATGGGCTTCTTACAATGTGAACATTGCAACCGTCGATCAGAGCGGTAAGGTGACCGCGGTTCGGAAGGGCAGCACCACCATCAGCGCCAGAATAGGCCTTACCTATAAGAAATGTACGGTAACGGTCGTGGACAGCAGTATCAAGGTGAACAAACCGACGGCAGTTATTTACACCGGCGGCACCTCCACACAGACGGTACAGCTTCGGGCGACCGTAAAGGGTGCATCCAAGGCAGTGACATGGACAAGCTTAAATCCGGCAGTTGCCACGGTGGACGAAAAAGGTAAAGTAACCTCTGTTTCCGCCGGTCAGGCAGTGATTATGGCAACGGCAAACGGAAAAACCGATACCTGCGTGGTAAAGGTGTTAAAAAACAGCATTTCCCTGAATATGGATACCATGCAGCTCGGCACCAAGGGAAACGGCAGCGCTATCAAGCTCACGCCCACCATTGTGGGTACCGGCAAATCTGTAAAATGGACCACCTCCGATAAGACGGTTGCAACCGTAAGCGGCGGCAGGGTAACCGGTAAAAATACAGGTACCGCTATCATTACGGCAACGGCAAACGGTGTGTCCGCAACCTGTGAAGTAACGGTTATCAAGGACTCTCTTTCCATCAGCGAAGAAAAAGTTCTTTTGTATACCGGTGAAACCAAGCAGATTCGTTCCAATGCCACGAGCAAGGAAGTTGTCGTATGGGAAAGCTCCAACGACAATGTGGTTACCGTGGATGAAAAAGGCAAGCTGACCGCCGTAGGCGAAGGTACGGCAACCATCCGGATTTCCTTAAGCAATGCGGCAGCAGGAACGGTTTCCCGTGATACCACGGATACCTGCGAAGTAACGGTAAAAGACAGCCGCATGGAAATTTATAATGAAGAAATTTCTCTGAAAACCAAAGGAACAGACAAAACCTGTACTCTTTCTTATCAGGTAACAGGCAGAAGGAATACCATAAGGTGGACGACCTCCAACAGCAAAGTGGTAAGCGTAAGCGGCGGCAAGCTGACCGCTAAGAGCGTGGGAACCGCAACCGTTACCGCAACGGCAAACGGCGTATCCGACACCGTGGAAGTAACGGTCAGCGCCTATGAACCGACCATTACACTCAGTCAGAACAAGTACACATTATATACAAAAAAAGGCAATACCTATACCCTTCGGGCAACCATTGACGGCCCTGTGAAGAAAGCCGTATGGGAAAGCTCCCGTCCGGAAGTGGCAACGGTTGTAAACGGTAAAGTAACCGCAGTTGGCGAAGGTGAAACCATTATTACCGCAACGGCAAATGACGTTGTGGCAGAGTGCCGCATTACCGTAAAAGAAAGCAAAGTCATTCTTGAAACGGAAAACATTACCATGGACAAGGGAGCAACCGCCCAGCTTGCTGCGGATGTCGTAGGCTACAGCCAGAGCTTAAGCTATGCTTCTACCAATACCAAGGTAGTAACCGTAAGAAACGGTGTGCTGACGGCGAAGAATTACGGCGAAGCAGACATTAAGGTAACCGCAAACGGTGTGACTTCCCTCTGTCACGTAAAGGTAGCTGTCTGCAACCATGAATATGACAAGGTTGTCACAGACCCCACCTGTACGGAAAAAGGCTATACGACCTATACCTGTAAGAAGTGTGGCGACAGTTATACCGGTGATTATACGGAACCTCTCGGCCATGACTTTGGCGAATGGGAAACGGTGAAGGAAGCAACGGAAGACGAAGCAGGTCTGGAGAAGAGAAGCTGCAAACGTTGCGGTGAAGAAGAAACCCGTGAAATCCCGAGGAAGGAACATGAGCATGTATACACAGAAACCGTAACGGCGCCTACCTGTACGGAAAAGGGTTATACCACGTTTACCTGTAAGTGTGGCAACAGCTACGTTGGCAATTATACCGATGCCCTCGGCCATGACTTTGGCGAATGGGAAACGGTGAAGGAAGCAACGGAAACGGAAACAGGTCTTGCCAAGAGAAGCTGTAAGCGTTGTAAGGAAGAAGAAACCAAAAGTATTCCGACTACGGACCATGTGCATAAATATACCGAAGTGGTAACAGAGCCTACCTGTACGGAAAAGGGCTATACGACCCATACCTGTGCCTGCGGTGACAGTTATGTGGACACCTATACGAATGCCCTGGGTCATGATTATGAAGAAAAAGTATTTCCGCCTACCTGTCAGAACGGCGGCCATTCTCTTTTCCTCTGCAGAAGATGCGGAGATGCCTATATGGGTAATTTCACTGACCCGTCAGAGCACAGTTATGTGGACACTATTGTGAAGCCCACCTGCGATGCACAGGGCTACACGCTCCATACCTGCAGTGCCTGTGGAAATGAATACAGAGATCATTATGTAGAATCCCTCGGTCATGACTATGGAGAATGGAAAGTCACCAAAGAAGCAACGGAAACCGAAACCGGTGAACAGGTAAGAACCTGCAAGCGCTGCAATAAAGAGCAGACGGAAGAAATTCCCGTAAAAATCCATGTGCATCAGTATACAGCAGTGGTAACCACGGAGCCTACCTGCGAACAGCCCGGAATCACCACTTATACCTGCACCTCCTGTGGACATAAATATATCGATTACGTACCTGCTGCCCTTGGTCACGACTATGTGGCAAAGGTGGTAAAAGAAGCAACCTGTGATGACTTGGGAGAAGTTCTTTATACCTGCAGCCGCTGCGGTGACAGTTATACAGAGCAGCTGGATCCGCTGGACCATGTTTTCGGAGAAGAGGTAGTAACACCGCCTACCTGTGAGAAAAAAGGCTACACTACCCGTACCTGCATTAACTGCGGTCACCAGATTAAAGATAATTATACCGATGCCCTCGGCCACGAATTCGGGGAATGGGAGACCGTTACAGAACCTACGGAAGACAGCATGGGTCTGATGAAGAGACAGTGCATCCGTTGTGAGGAAACGCAAACCAAGATGATTCCGGCGTTAGACCATGTGCATCAGTATACAGACACGGTAACGGCGCCCACTTGTACGGAAAAGGGTTATACCACCCATACCTGTAAGTGCGGCAATAGCTACGTGGATACTTACACGGATGCTCTCGGCCATGATTATGAGGATGTCGTAACAGAGCCTACCTGTACGGAAAAAGGCAGCACCACTCATACCTGTAAGCGTTGCGGTTATACCTGTACCGACAGTGAAACCGCTGCCCTTGGCCACGATTACGAAGATGTCGTAACAGAGCCTACCTGCGGTGAGCAGGGTTACACCACGCACACCTGCAAACGTTGTCAGGATACTTATGTGGACTCCTATGTAGACCCTACCGGCGCACATGACGACGGCGAATGGGTTGTTGCCAAACAGCCGGATGTCGGTGTGGCAGGTCTTAAGGAACTGCGTTGTACCAAGTGCGGTTATGTGCTTGCCACCGAAGAAATAGAGATGCTGACAACGGATGGCGTCGACAGTGTGTACTATATTGATGTGCAAGATGCCGACGGCACCTTGCGCAAAGAAATGGTAGTGGGTCATTACAACAGAGAAGAAGCACAGGAAATGCTGAACTTTGTGAATGAATACCGTGCTTCCATTAACCAGTCTACCTTGAAAATGACAAGTGAAACCATGAATGATTATGTTGACATGAGAGCAGCGGAAACATCCTATTTATGGGACCATGCAAGACCAAACGGCGGAAGAACAAGCTATTCGGAAAATATTGCCCAGGGTAACCCTGATATTAAGGGAGAAACACCCAGCGTGGAACGAATTTTTAATGCCTGGTTAGCTTCTGAAGGACATAAGGCAAATCTGGACGCTCCAAGAGATATTTATGGTTTAACCGGAATCAGTGTATTCTATAAAAAATGCCCTGTTTACAAGGACGGGAAGGAAACCGGCCAGTACGTTTACACTGCATACTGGGTAGAAATATTCAAATAAAGTAATAAACGAGCAACAGCCGTTTAAGAACCCCGGCGCCGATAAAAACATTGATATGTACCCTCTTTACTGGACAACCAGTAAGGAGGGTATTTTTATGGTTAAAATGGGAAAGGAATTCATTGGTTGAAATTCCTTCTGCGGTAGGGTAATATTGATATAAACAAGATATTAAAATATTATCTTTATCAATCCCACAAATCAAAAGCACAGAGATTGGAAAATGCATAAGTTATAACACTCCAAACAGACGATAGTTCAAATGGTTTTACAACCCAAACGGAGGCAAGGATGGCAATACTGTTAGAAACGAAAAACCTTTCCAAGGAATACCATAATGTAAAGGCGGTTGACTCTTTTTCCATTTCTATGGAAGAGGGGCATATATACGGAATAATAGGTCCCAACGGAGCCGGAAAAACAACTTTTTTCAAAATGCTGGCTGGTCTGGCGCAGCCTACCGCGGGAGAAATTACAGTTTCCGGGAACAGAACCATAGAAGAATACCGGCAGAAGATGAGCTTTATGATTGAAGCCCCCTATTTGTATCATGGCATGACAGCCATGGAAAACATGAAAATTATAGGCGGCATTAAAGGGGAAACGGATGAAAAGAAGCTGCAGGAAATTTTGGAGCTTTTAAATATCGGCAATACCGGAAAAAAGAAAGTCGCTCAGTTTTCACTGGGAATGAAACAGAGGCTGGGGATAGCAGGAGCACTGATTACAGAGCCGGAAGTGCTGGTATTGGACGAGCCCATGAACGGCGTGGCACCGGAGGGCATTGCGGAACTGCGGCATATTCTGAAAAAACTTTGTGAAGAAAAACATATCACTATGCTGATATCCAGCCATATTTTAGGGGAACTGAGTCAACTGTCCACGGATTTCATTTTTATAAAGGAAGGGCGGATTTTAGACCAGTTCCGAAAGGAAGATTTGCTGAATAAAGAAAATGGATATGTGCAGATTGGAACAACCGAAAACGACAGACTGTTTCCTTATTTGCGGAAAATATCAGAGGAAAATGCAATAGAGGATAAAGGTAATTTTTACAGAATTAAGCTGCCGGATGCGGATGTTGCTTTATTGTCCGGTGAAATTATCGGGCAGGGCTTTACCATAACAAGACTTCTGAAGGAGAATATTGAGCTGGAAGAGTATTATCTGGAAAGGATGGTGCAGCGATGAAAAATTTGTTGAAGGTAGAACTATACCGGTTCCGGCATTCCTTTTCCATTATGAAATACGTCATCTGGGCATGTGTCGGCAGCTTTGCGGTCTGTATTTTTGACTTTGCAAGTGCAGAAGAAAAAGTATCTTCCGAGGCGGTGCTGGAAACCGCCCACTTTGCATTTTTCTACATACTGATTTT
>UMJZ01034884.1_pt1 | contig 19862 bp, 17 predicted proteins | sample 1966181 | NCBI WGS metagenome assembly UMJZ01 (sample SAMEA4836163, study PRJEB28245) | human gut metagenome | biome: gut microbiome; material: fecal sample | place: Denmark | collected 2008 | reverse complement strand
GGAAGCGAGCGTCGAGCGTGACGCTTTGTACAAGTGAACGAGCGAGTGTAGATTTTTTCGCCCGTGAACGAGTGGCATAATAAGGGAACGATACTTTTCTGTGCGAGCACCGAGTGTTGCCCCACGCGGAGCGGACGCCGTGGGTTCCCTCAAATTTATGAAGAGGGGGAACGGCGGTGGGGGGAACACCTGAGGAAGGGGGGCACTTCGATTTTGTTTTGAATAATAAAATCAAAATTATTTATATCTTAAATTCTTATAAAAAAACCGCAAAACGTTTTACAACGCTTTGAGAATGTGCTAATATGCATTTGTACTTTCGACGAGGTTGCGACAAAACTCCGAGTCGCTACTTGGTTGAAAGCGAATTATTTATCCAACGAAGGAGGCAAAACAATGGATAAAACAACGAAACAAGAAATCATCGCAAAGTACGCTCGCAAAGAAGGCGACACGGGTTCTCCCGAAGTTCAAATCGCTCTTTTGACGGCGCGCATTTCAGAACTCACCGAACACCTCAAGAATCACCCCAAGGATCATCACAGCCGTCGCGGTCTTCTTATGATGGTCGGTCACAGAAGAAGTCTTCTCAACTATCTCAAAGAGATGGACATCGAGAGATATCGTGCAATCGTATCTGCTCTTGGTTTGAGAAAGTAAAAAATATCGGGTGTGGTTTAACTGCACCCGTTTTTTTTGGAATAATCGCACAATCGTGCGGTAAAAATAAAAAAATAAACCGCTTTTGCGGATAATACGGGAATGACGGAATTCCCAGAAGGAGAAATTTTATGGAAAAAAGAATTTTCAAGACAACGGTAGGCGGCAGAGAAATGACCGTCGAAACAGGCGCATACTGCGGACAATCCAACGGTTCTTGCATCGTGCGTTGCGGCGACACCGTGGTTATGGTCAACGCAACGATGAGCAAAGCTCCCCGCGACGGCATGGACTTTTTCCCTTTGAGCGTTGACTACGAAGAGAAAATGTACGCAATCGGCAAAATCCCCGGCGGATTCAAAAAGAGAGAGGGCAGAGCAAGCGACAAAGCGATCCTCACTTCTCGTCTTATCGACAGACCTATTCGTCCGCTCTTCCCGAAGGGACTTTACAACGACGTTACGGTCATCGCAACCGTTTTGAGCGTTGACACCAACATTCCGCCCGAAGTTTTCGGCATGATCGGTTCTTCCGTCGCACTTTCTATAAGCGACATTCCGTGGGCAGGTCCTACGGGTTCGGTTGTGGTCGGCATGGTGGACGGCGAGTACGTCATCAATCCCGACAGTGCACAACGCGCAAAATCTCGCCTTACTCTCAACCTCAGCGGCACGAAAGACGCCATCATGATGGTTGAAGCTGGCGCAGACGTCATCACCGAAAAAGAAATGCTCGGTGCAATCATGTTCGGTCACGAAGAGATCAAAAAGATTGTGGCTTTCATCGAAGAAATCCAAAAAGAAGTCGGCAAGCCCAAACTCGATATGGATCTCGAACATATCCCCGACAACATCAACGAAGCTGTTAGAGCGTACGCAAACGAAAAAATGGACTACGTCCTCGAAGCGTTTGACCGCTATGAGAGAGAAGAAAGAGAAGACGCTCTCAACGTTGACGTGCTTGCTCACTTTGCAGACGACTTCAGCGACGAGCCCAAGAAAACCAAATTCATCCTCGACAGCCTCTACTATCTCAAGAAAGAAAAAGTGCGTGCAAAGATTCTCGAAGACGGCGTGCGTCCCGACGGCAGAAAGCTCACCGAAATTCGTCCTATCTGGTGCGAAGTGGGTATGCTCCCGCGCGTTCACGGTAGCGCAGTGTTCACAAGAGGACAAACTCAAGCTCTCACTACTTGCACTCTCGGCACGATAAGCGAAGCTCAAAAGCTCGAAGGTCTTGACGACGATTACTACAAGAGATACATGCATCAATACAACATGCCCGGTTACTCCACAGGCGAAGCAAAGGCTCTCAAGAGCCCCGGCCGTCGTGAAATCGGACACGGCGCACTTGCAGAACGCGCTCTCGAACCCGTGCTTCCTTCCGAAGAGGAGTTCCCCTACGCAATCCGCACGGTATCCGACATTTTGAGCTCCAACGGTTCGACTTCGCAAGCATCCGTTTGCGGCAGCACGCTCGCACTTATGGACGCAGGCGTTCCTATCAAAGCACCCGTCGCAGGTATCGCAATGGGACTTATCAAGAACGAAGAGAGCCACAAAGTCGCAGTGCTCACCGACATCCAAGGTCTTGAAGACTTCCTCGGCGATATGGACTTCAAAGTCGCAGGTACGACGGAAGGTATCACCGCAATCCAAATGGATATCAAGATCAAGGGCATCGACGAAGAAATCCTCACTCGCGCTCTTGAACAAGCAAGACTCGGCAGACTCGAAATCCTCGGCAAGATGCTCGCAACGCTTCCTGCTCCGAGAGCAGAACTCAGCAAGTTTGCTCCCAAGATCGTGTCCTTCTCAATCGATCCCGACAAGATCCGCGACGTTATCGGCACGGGTGGAAAGACCATCAACAAGATCATCGAGGACACCGGCGTCAAGATCGACATCAACGACGAAGGCACAATTTTCATTGCATCCAGTGACGACGCGGCAATCAAAAAAGCTCGCACTATCATCGAAAACATCGTCCGCGACGTTGAAGTCGGCGACGTGTACGAGGGCAAAGTCACCAAGATTATGGAAAACGACAAAGGTCAATTCGGTGCGTCAGTCAACTTTGCTCCCGGCAAAGACGGCATGATTCACATCTCCAAACTTTCCGACCAACGTGTCGAAAAGGTCACCGATGTTGTCAATGTCGGCGACATAGTTCTTGTCAAAGTCATCAAGATTGACGAGAAACACAGAGTTGATTTGCGTCTCAAAGAAGTTCTCTCTAAAGCCACCAATTAACGCCTAACATTGTCAACAGCCCCTTGTCCCAAAATCACGTACGCTTTGTACGTTGGGTTTTGGTTCAAGGGGCTGTTTTCGCGTTATGCATTTAATTGGCGACTTTGGAAAAGAACTTCTTGATTAGGACTTTTGAAAGAATATGCTCTTTCGCAGAGTGAGGAAGTTATTTTCAGAGTTTATTTTAGGAGCATTACTTTTCAATCACGTTGCTCACCGTGTCTGCGACTAGGTTTTGAGATTTTATATATTCCAAAATTCTCGGTAGGGCGGCGACGGTTGCGTCGGTGGGGTGCATAAGGATTATGTCGCCGGCTTTCAGGTTTTTCGTCGCGCGCTCGAAAATCAAATCGGGATTATGGTCGCGCCAATCTATCGTGTCGCGCGTCCACATAATCACCGTATAGCCCAGTTCTTTGCAAGCGTCGAACATAGCGTTTGACATGCTGCCGCTCGGCGGTGCGAAAAGCTTTGAATTTGCGTAATCGGGAAGGGAGGAGAGGGACGAGTCTATCACCTTTTCCGTTATGCGGATTTCCTCTTCGTTTCGTTTTCGAGAGAGCTTTGCGTGGTCGAGGTGGGAATAGCCGTGATTGCCTATTTCGTGACCGCTTGAAGCGAGTTTTAAGAGAGTATCGCCGTTTTTGGCAGCCCAGCATCCGCCGACGAAAAACGTTGATTTGAAGCCGTATTCGTCAAGTATTTCGGCAATCTTTGCCACGTTGTCGGCGCGCTCGTACACGTTGAACGTAAGCGCGATTTTTCCGCAGTCGGTTTTGCCGTTATATACGGCGTTGTTGACTTGTTCGATTTTCTCTTCAACGGGATACGCCGCCACGAAAGATACGCCGAAAACAAGCAAAAGTATTGACACTATGACAAAATTTGCGCAAAAATTGCGGAATCTCGTTTCACTCATACCATAAAATATGATTGCGAGTTTGAAACTATGTGATATAATATCCGTATGCAAAAAATGATTGAATTTAAAAGCGGATTGAAACTTGTATTTGTGCAAAACACTGCCGTAAGGTCGGTGGCTATCGGCGTATTCGTGGGCGCGGGCGTTGTTAAAGAAACACCCGAAAACGCAGGAATTTCCCATTTTATCGAGCACATGGTGTTCAAGGGCACGACAAAACGCAGCGCATTCGACATCGTCAACGAAATCGATTGCATTGGCGCACAAATCAACGCTTACACCGCAAAGAGCTACACATGTTTCCACACGGTATCTCTCGATACCAACGCCGAAAAGTGCGCCGACGTGCTGTCGGATATGTATTTCAATCCGGCGTTCGACCCCGTTGAACTTGAAAAGGAACGCAGGGTGGTCATCGAAGAGATAAACGAGAGCGAAGATACGCCCGACGACCTCTGTTTAGAGCGACTTCTGAGCCTTTTCTTCAAAGGTTGTCCGCTTGAAAAAGCAATTCTCGGCACAAAAAAGACGCTCAAAGAGATGACGAGCCAAACGCTCAAAGATTATCACGATAAGCACTACGTCGCAAAAAACACCGTGCTGTCTATTGCCGGCAATCTCACCGAGGAACAAGCAATCGCAATCGCACAGAAGTATTTCGAGGACAAATACGTCTCGGACGTGCCTTACGAAAACGTACCCGTTGCCGCGCGCCCTGCGCATTCGCATGCATGCAAGCGTAAAAAGGATATAGAACAAACGCACATCGCATTTGCGTTTCCGTCCTATCCGTACAACGATATAAGAGGCAATGCAATGCAACTTATGACGATAATTTTCAGCATGGAAATGTCGTCGAGGCTCTTCCAAAGCGTGCGTGAAAAACTTGGACTTTGCTACACAATTTACGGCTATCCGTCCTCATATCAGAACAACGGTGCGTTTATCGTTTATACGTCCACAAGCCCGAATAACGCCGAAAAAGCGGTGGAAGCGATAAGGGACGAAATAAATCTCCTCATAGAAAAAGGCGTGAGCGACGAGGAACTCAACAAGGGCAAGGAACAAGTCAAAACCGCTCTCGTTCTGGGGCAGGAAAGCACTTCGGCAATGATGCGTACTTTCGGTGCGCACGCCGTGCAAACGGGGCAACTTTACGACTTTGATGAGAGGATAAAAAACATCGACGCAGTCACCAAAGAGGACGTGCAAAAAACCGCAAAAGAGATTTTCGACTTTTCGCAAGTGTGCTCGTCAATAGTCGCTCCGAACGACGACATAGACATATTGAAAATAATGAAAAAATAGCGTTAGAACATCGAAAAAACGTCTTTTGCCGCACAAGCGCGGCGAAAGGCGTTTTTTTTATGAAATATTTAGAAAAACCTTTTGACATTTTCTCTTGTAAAACGCACTGCATTGTGATATAATTTTTATACTAATAATATATATTATCGGGAAGGTTTACCTTGGCAGATACAAGACAAGCAAAAGCAAACAAAGGCAACAGAATCGCGGCAGGGGTGCTGGTCATCATCGTGTCGTTGTTCTGCTTTCTTTCATTGGTCGGCGCGCTCGGCGGCGTGGGAAGAATGGTGTATTCTTTCCTGTGCGGATTTTTCGGGCTTGCGGCTTATGCCTATTCGCTCATGGGACTCATCATCGGCATTGCCGTCACTTTCAACGTGCGTCCCAAAATGCGTTTATCAAAGGCGTTGACCTATTTCGGATTGCTTATACTCGGCATTTTTGCTCTTCAAATTTACACGTCAAGCACGCACATCGTCGGCGCAAACTACGCTGAGTATTTGCTTGCGTGCTACAACAATACCAACACCGCAGGCGGTATGCTTTTGGGCGTCCCGGCATATCCGCTCATGAAAGTCATCACTTCCGTCGGCGCATTGATTGCGGCGTGCGTGGCATTCTTTATCCTTGCGTTTTTCGCGATTTATCCGTCCATCAAACGTAACGTGACGTACACCGTCGCAACAAAGGGCGAACGCGACAAAAAGTTGAAAGCTCCAAAACAAAAACGCTCTTTCTTCTCCAAAAAGAACAAGCAAATCGCCCAATCTTCTCCGCTTGTGGAAGCGCAAAGCGCACCCACCATCACCGATTTCAACACGGCAGGGACGGGCAGAGGTCTTTATGTTGTTGATGTTCCGGGCGATCCGTTGCAACAAAAAGTCAACAAAAAAGCTCTCGGAGCGGAAGGATACAGTCCGCTCGACTCGTTCAATCCGCTTTATCCCAATGCGCAAGGCACGGTTGAGGACGACGTGAAACGTCCCATAAAACCCGTCGGCGAGGACAAGTTTTCCGCAAGAGGCATTGCAAGAGATATTCTTTTCGGTTCGGGCCCCAGCAACGACAATCTTGCAAGATTCGACACCGTAAAAGATCCTAACAACGCTCTTTCGAGCGTGAGCGCACCGTATAGCGCGGTGAGAAGAAACGAACTTAAATCCAAACTCGGCGTGGACGCTACGCAAAGCGCAATCCGCGAGGACTTTATGTCGAGATACAGAGCCGTTCAGCCCGAGCCGCAATCTACGACTTCGCAAACCTCTCAAACGAGCGAAAAAGCCTCCGCAACGAGCAAAATCGAAACCCCTATCGATTTCAAACGCGATTTCAGCGCGCTTAAACAAGAGCAAACGCAACGTTTCGGTCAAATGTACGCAAAGCCCGAATTCGAGGCAGGCGTGCATATGGAACAACAAGACGAAGCGTGTCTTATCGCAGAGCCGGTGAAGAAGGAAGTCGTAAAACCGACAAAGACTTACGACGGTGCGGAAGCAATCAATTCCACCATTCAAAAGGCAAACGATTCGGTTGCCAAACAGCAAGTGAACGTGGGTATGCTCGGCGCACTCAACAGAGCCATTTCGGGTGAAGAAGAACAAAAGCCCGTCATCAAAGAAGAGATTGTGTCCGAGGCGTACGAAAAGCCGAAAACGGATATGGTGTTTATCGCTCGCGAAAAGGGCGAAAACACTCAAAATACCGCTCAGCCCACAACGCAAAAAACCGTTGAAAACAACGTCGTTGCGCCGAGTCAACCTGCAAAATCCGCTCAAACCGCTCAAACTCCCGTCGTCGCTCCCAAGAAAGCGGCAAGCATAGACGAGCTTGACCGAAGCGGATACAAGCCCGTGCAAGGCGAAGCGAAGTTGCCAAGAGCCTTTGCGCAGACCGCCGTCGAAGAGGAAAAGACGGAAACCAATTTCTTTGGCGGTATCGGCAAAACCAAGCCCGTAAAAACGTACGAAACGAGCAAAGCCACGCTTGAAAATCAACGCCCCAAATACGTTGACGAGGACAAGACCGTAGGCGGCGACAATCCGAGCGCACCCGCTCCCGTGCAACAAAAAGTTACGGGCGGCGATATGTCGAGAGCGGCAATTCAATCAACGACCGCAATCGCAAAAAACTCTGCAAAAGACATTGAAAACGCAGAGGTTAAAGCGCGTATTCAAAACATAAAACAAGCAATCAAAGAAACTCCGCAAGTGGGACAATACGAGAGAGAAGCTCTCATGAGAGAAGAGAAGATGAAAGCCTCTCAATCTCGCGGAATCCAAAAGGACGAAACTCCGAAGAAAAACGATGCGCGCCTTACGCAAGTGAATATGGATCAAGCCATATCCCAAGCGTCGCCCAAGCGTCCATACGTTGCGCCGCCCATTTCCTTGCTCAATCCGCCTGCTCCCGAAATCGATCAGAACGAGGACTACGAGCAAAAGAAAGAACAAATCATCAATACGCTTGCGTTTTTCAGCATAACGGGCGAGGTTATCGACATCATGGTCGGCCCGACGTTTACGATGTACAAATTGCGCGTGGAGATGCCGAGGGGCAGAACGATAGGTTATATTTCTTCTCTGGAAAGTGATATCGCAATGAAGATGGAAGCTGGCAGCGTGCGTATCATCGCGCCTATTCCGGGCGAGAACGCGGTCGGTATCGAAGTGCCCAACAAGCATAGAAGAAACGTAAACCTCAGCGAAATCATTCAATCGCCCGAGTTTAACAACGCAAAAGCTCCGGCAACCTTTGCCCTCGGCAAAAACCTGTACGGACAATCAAGGGTCGTGGAAATCAAAAAGTTACCGCACGTGCTCATCGCAGGTGCAACCGGCGCAGGCAAGAGCTGCTGCATAAACTCCATTATCGTCAGCTTGCTTTATAAGGCGTCTCCCGACGACGTGCGTCTTATTCTCATCGACCCCAAGCGCATAGAAATGAGCGTGTACGCAGGCATTCCGCACTTGCTTATGGACGAAATTATTTGCGACACGGACAAAGCTATCCGCGCGCTCAACTGGGCGATAAGCGAGATGGAAAGACGTATCAAGTTCCTTGCCGACGTCAACTACAGAGATATTGACGAGTACAACGCCGATTGCCAAAAGAACGGATACGAAAAGATGCCGAGAATCGTCATTATCGTCGATGAGTTTGCCGACCTCATGTCCACAGGCAAAAAGGCGGTCGAGGACACCGTAAACCGCATTGCAAGACTTGCGCGTGCAGTGGGTATCCATCTTATGCTCGCAACGCAAAGACCGTCCGTCGACGTCATCAGCGGTACTATCAAAAACAACTTCCCGAGCCGAGTCGCATTCAAGGTTACGTCGAGTTTCGACAGCAAAACAATTCTCGACACCGTGGGTGCGGACAAACTTCTCGGCTACGGCGACTTGCTGTATATGATGCCCGGCGCAAGTGACCTTGAGCGTATGCAAGGCGCGTTTATATCCAACGAAGAAGTCAAAAAAGTCGTCGATTTCGTCAAGGATAAGAACGACGCATACTTCGACAACAACATCAAAGACGCAATCTTCAAGGATAAAGAGGAAGAAAAGCCTGCTCAATCCAAAGACGCCAAATCGGCGGACAGAGATAAAATTCCGCCCGAATTGTTCGACGCATTGCAACTCGGCATAGAGCTTAGAGAAGAGCAAGACGCTCCTATCAGCATATCCTTTATGCAACGTCGTTTGGGACTCGGCTGGCCGAAAGCCGCAAAGATTTACGACAAAATGGATCTTATGGGATATCTCACTCCCGACGAGCATGATCCCAAAAAGAAGAAAGTCAACATCACTTACGAGGAGTTGGAAGAACTTAAAGCCACTGTTCAAAGCGAGGACGAGGAATGAAAATCGGAGCAATATCGCTCGGATGCGATAAAAACAGAGTAGACACCGAAAAGATGCTTTCTCGTCTTGTGGGCGGCGGACATACGCTTGTGGGAAGCGAAGAAGAAGCGGACGTAATCATCGTCAACACCTGCGCTTTTATCGACAAGGCGAAAGAGGAATCAATCGACGAAATTTTGAACGCAATCGCGGCAAAAACCGCCTCGAAAGGCAAAAAGGTCATCGTTACGGGGTGCCTTGCGCAAAGATATGCCGACACTCTCAAAGAGGAATTTCCGGAAGTGGACGCGATTTTGGGCATTGCCGACTACGACAAAATTTTGAATACCATAGAGGACGTCGAAGAGGGTAAAAAGGTGCTTTGTTGCGCCAATCTCGACAAGTTTTACGAGGGTAGAGTGCTCACTACGCCTTATCACTACGCCTATCTCAAAATTGCCGACGGATGCAGCAATCATTGCACTTATTGCGCGATTCCGTCAATAAGGGGCAAGTATCGCTCCGAAAAGATGCAAGACTTGCTCGGCGAAGCGAAAAAGTTGTCCGACGACGGCGTGAAAGAACTCATTTTGGTTGCGCAGGACGTGACGAGATACGGCACTGATTTGGACGGAAAGCAACATCTTATCGAGCTTTTGGACAAGTTGTCCGAGTTAGATTTCGAGTGGATTCGTTTGCTTTATCTCTATCCCGAAATGGTGGACGATACGCTCATCCAATACGTCAAAAACAATCCGAAAATCGCAAAATATATGGATATTCCTCTTCAACATATTGACGACCAAGTGCTGAAAAGGATGAATCGCAGAACCGACGAAAAGAGCATTAGAGAGCTTATATCAAAGCTCAAAAACGCAGGAATCGCAGTGCGTACCACCTTTATTTGCGGATTTCCCGGCGAAACGCAGGAGCAGTTTGAAAAACTCGAAAAGTTTGTCAAAGAGGTCAAATTCGACTATGCGGGATTCTTTGCGTATTCGAGGGAAGATGGCACTCCGGCAGACAAACTCGACGGACATATCGACGAATCCGTAAAGGAAGCAAGAGCGAAAAAACTTGCCGCCGTCCAAGAAAGAATTATAAAAACTCACAATAAAGAACTTATAGGAAAACAAGTCAAGGTCATTTACGACGATATCGATTACGACAAGCAAACGTTTGTGGGCAGAACGCAAACGCAAGCCCCCGACATCGACAACGTGACGCTGTTCAGTGCGGACGAGGAAGTGAAAATAGGCGAATTTTACACCGTCGAAATCACGGGTGCGGACGGCATAGACCTTGTAGGGAAGGTGATAGAATGAAAATCACGCTCGCAACCAAAATCACGATAGCGCGTATATTTTTGATTATACCAACCATAGCCATGTTTATCGCGGCAGAGCTTGCAAGAGTGTCGCAAGGCGCGCATATCGCGCTCATAGTCATTGCCGCTGCGTTGTTTGCAATATGCTGCGCAACCGACTTCGTTGACGGACACATCGCAAGAAAGACCAACACCGTGTCAATGCTGGGCAAATTTCTCGATCCGCTTGCGGACAAGGTTGTCATTGTCGTTATGTTGTTCCTCATCGTGTTGTTCCGCGACGGACTTTCGATGAACGGCGTATATCCGCACAACGCTCTTGTCATTGCGCTTCTTTCGGGGCTCATCCTTTCAAGAGAGCTTATGATAGGCGTGTTCCGCTCCATTGCGGCGTCCAGAGGTTTGGTGCTTGCGGCGGACATCTACGGCAAAATCAAAACCGTGTTTTTGGACGTCGGAGTTACGATACTCATGCTTGCAGGACTTCATCCCGTACTCGGTTGGATAGGCACGATAACCTTCTATATCGGCGCATTCTTTGCGGTGTACAGCGGACTTAACTACGTATTTAAAAACAAGCACGTTTTAAGACAGGACGACGAGCCTTGCGAAAACGAACAAAACGAGCAATCTACGCAAGAAGAAAAAGCAGAATAATTGCATAAACAATCCGTTTAGATAATCGAAAAAATGATAAAAGAAATAGTCAAAATTTGCGGACTCGACAAGGAGGAAATCCTCTCTCGCCTCGAAAAATTCGAGGGTTTCGGCGTGAATTTTTCGGTTGAGGAGTATTGCCTTGACGCAACGATAGGCATGTCGAGCAGCGCAAAACGCGACGTTTTCGAAACGGTGAAGAGCAGAGTGTACAACGCTTTCGAAGAGGAAGTGTATTCCGCAACGGAAGGCTCGCTTGAAGAGATTGCCGTAAGACTCTTGAAAATGAACAATCGCACGCTTGCCGTAGGCGAAAGTTTGACGGGCGGAGAGATTTGCTCGCGCCTTACGGGCATTCCCGGCATCAGCGCAAACTTTTACGAGGGCATAGTGTGCTACAATCGCGCCTCGAAAGTCGAAAGATTGGGCGTGCCGAAATCCGTGCTTGCCGACTACGGCGCGGTGAGCAGAGAAACGGCTTACGCAATGGTGAAAGGTCTTTGCAAACGTCCGGTGGACATCGCACTTGCAACCACAGGTCTCGCAGGACCGACGGGCGATGAAGGAAAGCCCGTGGGGCTTGTGTATATCGGCGTGGGCGGAGGAGATTTCATCACCGTGTTCGAGCGTAGATTTTCGGGAAGCCGCAACGAGATAAGACGTGCGACGTCAAACGTTGCGCTGTTTTACCTCATAAGGTATCTGAAAGGGGATATATTGCGCCTTTGATGTACCGATTTCAGTACACAGATTGCCGCATAATATAGAAAAAGAAAACATTTGCCGTCAACTCGGCGAAAGGATATAAAGGAGAAACAATATGGCAGACAAAACTCAGGATAAGTCCGCGGTTAACGATAAGGAACGGAATTTGCAACTTGCTCTTGCAAAGATAGAAAAGGACTTTGGCAAGGGCGCGATTATGCGTCTTGGCGAAACGGAAATCCCCAAAGTCGAAGCAATTTCCACGGGATGTTTGACGCTTGACGTCGCACTCGGCATCGGCGGTATTCCGAAGGGAAGAATCATTGAAATTTACGGACCGGAATCTTCCGGTAAAACTACAGTTGCGCTTCACTGCGTGGCGGAAGTGCAAAAAGAGGGCGGCACGGCGGCATTCGTAGACGCGGAGCATGCGCTCGATCCCGTGTATGCGTCCAAACTCGGCGTAAACCTCGACGACCTCTACATTTCCCAACCCGACAGTGGCGAGCAAGCGCTAGAAATCACCGAAACGCTTATCAGAAGCGGCGCGATCGACATCATCGTCATCGACTCCGTTGCCGCGCTCACTCCGCAAGCAGAACTCGACGGCGATATGGGCGACAGCCACGTGGGTATGCAAGCGCGCCTTATGTCGCAAGCGTTGCGCAAAATCACCGCAGCGTCCTCTAAGAGCAAATGCACCATCATCTTCATCAACCAATTGAGAGAAAAGATCGGCGTTATGTACGGCAATCCCGAAACCACCACAGGCGGTAAAGCACTCAAATTCTATTCCTCCGTGCGTATCGAAATAAGGAAAGCGGACACGCTCAAAGACGGCAGCGACATCGTTGGCAACCACGTCAAAGCAAAAGTCGTCAAGAACAAAGTCGCGCCTCCGTTCAAAGTCGCGGAGTTCGACATCATGTACGGCACGGGCATTTCCAACATGGGATGCGTTTTGGATTTGGCGGTTGAAAACGGATTCGTGCAAAAGAGCGGAAGCTGGTTCAGCTACAACGACGAAAAGATCGGACAGGGCAGAGATAAGGCCATGGAATTTTTGAAGTCCAATCCCGATGTTTACAAAGAACTCGACGCGAAAATCCGCGAAAAATACGAGATGAACAAGTGATTTGTCTTGTATAAAACCTTGATTTGAACAAAAATCGCTTTTCAGACACGAAAAGCGATTTTTTTTTGAGGCTCGGCATTGACGAAACACTACAAATAGTATATACTATATAAGACAAAACTATATATTGAAAACAATATTTGGTATAGATACAAAGTTTGGATATATAAATTGGGGCATTTCAGTTTTGAAAAAACTTTTATTATAACCGTATTTTTGCTTTCTCGTGTGGTTTTGATTATATATATGGAGGTCAAATATGACCGGGAATTTCAATTTTCTGATTGCTGCTCTCTCGCCGGGTGCGGCTGCAGGTATTGCGGCGGCATGCGCGATTATCGTCGGCGGATTGATCGGTTTTATAATTTACAGAGTTTATTCTCAAAACAAAATCGGCAATGCAAAACGCGAAGCGGCAAGAATTATCGAAGAAGCAAATCTCGAAGCAAAGACCATTCGCAAGGACGGTATGCTCGAGGCTAAAGAACAAATGAACAAAATGCGCGTGGATTTCGAAAACGAAACCAAAGAGCGCAAGCAAGACTGGCAACGCACCGAAAACCGCCTCGCTCAAAAAGAGGCGTCACTCGACAAGAAAGAGGACGCTCTTGACAAGAAAGACGCCGCTCTCGACAAGAAAATCGAGGACGTTGAAAGGTCGCAAAAACAAATCGAAGAAACCAAAGAACGCCTGAAGGTCATTGAAAACGAACTCAACAACGCCCAGGAAACCATGCAAAAGGAACTTGAAAGAGTTGCCGGCATGACAAAGGAAGAGGCTTCGCAAGAACTGAAAGACGCACTCTTGGACAGCGTGAAAAAGAGCAGTGCGAACGAGGCTAGACAGCTCATCCAAGAAGCAAAAGACAATGCGGTTAAAGAGGCTCAAAACATCATTTCGCAAGCCATTCAACGCTGCGCCGCCGACACCGCAACCGAAAACACCGTTTCCGTCGTGGCTTTGCCAAACGACGATATGAAGGGCAGAATCATCGGACGTATGGGCAGAAACATCCGCGCACTCGAAAGCGCGACGGGCGTAGATCTCATCATCGACGACACTCCCGACGTCATCACGCTTTCAAGTTTCGACCCTGTAAGAAGAGAAGTTGCAAGACTCACTCTCGAAAAACTTATCACCGACGGACGTATCCATCCCGCTCGCATCGAAGAGATGGTGGACAAGGTGAGAAAAGAAGTCGAGGCAGGCATCAAGGAAGCCGGCGAAGAAGCCGCGTTCGAAGTGGGCGTGCACGGATTGCATCCCGAACTCATCAAGATCCTTGGCAGACTCAAATACCGCACGAGCTACGGACAAAACGTGCTCAAACACTCAATCGAGGTTGCATCCGTCGCATCCGTTATGGCGGCAGAACTCGGCATTGATCCTCGCATCGCAAAGAGGGCGGGCTTGTTGCACGACATCGGCAAGGCAATCGACCACGAGTTTGAAGGTACGCACATTCAACTCGGCGTCGAGATTGCAAAGAAATATCGCGAAAGCAACGAAGTTATCCACGCAATAGCCGCTCACCACAACGACATCGAGCCGCAAACCATCGACGCGGTTCTCGTTCAAGCGGCAGATGCAATTTCGAGCGCAAGACCGGGTGCAAGACGCGAATCCGTCGAAACTTACGTCAAACGTATCGAAAAGCTCGAAGACATCGCAAAATCATTTGACGGCGTCGAACAAACTTTCGCAGTCCAAGCCGGCAGAGAAATCAGAGTTATGGTCAAACCCGAGCAAGTCAACGACGCAAACACCGTGTTCCTTGCAAAGGAGATTGCTCAAAAACTCGAAAACGAGCTGGAATATCCCGGACAAATCAAAGTCAACGTCATCAGGGAAGTTCGCAGCGTAGAATACGCAAAATAATCCTTTCGGATTTACGAAAAATACAATTGTCACGGTGCAAGCTCTATCAATTTTTGCGTAGAACTTGCATTGAGGCATATAAGGTGCTAAAATACTTGTATAAGGCTTTAGCGCACAACACAAAACACATATTTAGGAGAATATCATTATGGCACAAATTATGGCAGGCGATTTGAGAAAGGGCGTTACGTTCCTCTATGACAACAAAATCATGACCATAGTCGATTTCTTGCACGTCAAACCGGGCAAGGGCGCTGCTTTCGTCCGCACAAAAATGAAAAACGTCGTCACCGGCGCAGTGCTTGAACAAACTTTCAACCCCACCGAAAAATTTGAACTCGCACACATCGAAACCAAAACGATGGAATACCTCTACAACGACGGTGAATTCTATTACTTCATGGATGCCGACACCTACGAGCAAATTCCGCTCAACAAGAGCCAAGTCGAAGACGCTCTCAACTTCGTCAAAGAAAACATGAACGTCACCATGAAGTTCTTCCAAGGAGCTCCGTTCTCCGTCGAACCGCCAAACTTTGTCGAACTTCTCATCACCGTTTGCGAACCCGCAGTTGCAGGCAACACCGCAACCAACGCAACCAAGCCCGCAACCGTCGAAACAGGTTATGAACTCCAAGTGCCTATGTTTGTCAACGAAGGGGATACTATTCGTATCGATACTCGCACCGGCGAATACATGTCAAGAGTATAAGTCAACCAAACGACGAATAACTGCGTCAGAGCCATTGACACAAACAGTCATGTACGACCAAGTACACTCCTGTCTGTGTCACTGGCTCTTTCTTGTTCTACGCCGCTTGAGTTGACTTATACGAGGAATATACTGTCATAGTTTTTGCCACTCGTCACGTACGAAATGTACGTTGGGCGAGCGTCAAAAGGGTTTTTTCGCGCTCTTCATCCGTTTCAGACTCTTGACGATAAGTCATAATTGTTTCGTTCTTTTTTTATCCAAATAACCGCACTTTTTACAAGAGTTTTTGGAAAATATAATCAATATTGTTTTTTTTGGTTTTCGTTATCTTTTATTAAGAAAAAAGTCTAAATTTGTCGCAATGCAATTTGCATTGTTTTGTCGGCATATAGTTTTGTATGCTTGTCGAGATAGTAGGGGACAAAATCGCAAAAATCGTCGGTGACGAGAAAAATATTTTGGAGTTGCGTTTGCGCATCGGCCGTCCTCTTGTCGTGTGTACTGCAGATGGTAAGAGGATTGCAACCTACAACGGCATGCCGTATATCGTGAGCCAAAAGGACGTTGACGACGTTTTGGCAAGAGCGACGAATATGTCCTTTTACAGCGCGTCGGAGGAGATGAAGCGCGGTTACGTGCCGTGCAAGCATTATCGCATAGGCGTGGGCGGAGAAGGCGTGTCGGAGGGCGGCAAGCTCATAAGCGTGAAGAACGTGGGGTATTTGGTCATCCGTATTCCTCATCAGATAAAGGGGATTGCGGACAAAATCGCAAGCGATGTGTTCGACGGCGAGCGCGCAAGGAATACGCTTATCGTTTCGCCGACGGGGTGCGGGAAAACAACGCTGCTACGCGAGCTTGCGCGCATAGGCTCGAAGCGGTTTAACGTGGTTGTAATTGACGAGAGATACGAGCTGTGCGCCGTGTCCGACGGCGTTCCGATTCTCGATATAGGCGATTGCGACGTGGTGAGCGGCGTGCCTAAAACCGACGCTTACGAAACCTGCGTGAGGGCAATGAATCCCGACGTTATCGTCACAGACGAGTTGTTCGGCAAAGAGGACGTAAAAGCGATTTCGGACGTCGTAAGGTGTGGCGTGAGCGTATTTGCGTCATTGCACGGCGAGAGTATCAAGAGCGTTGAGAAAAGCGATTTTGCGCCGTTACTCGACGTTTTCGAAGTCGTATGCGTGCTTGGAAGAAATCCCGTCGGGGAAATCGTAGAAAAACGCGTATGAGCGAAATTTTGAGGCTTGTCGCAGGCGGTTTGCTTGCGCTGATTGCATGCTATATCGGCGTGCTTATCAAAAGACGGTATGCAAAACGAGTGACGTTTTTCAAATCCGCTTGCGAGTTTTCCTCTTGCCTTGCAACCGAACTTTCGCTGAAAAAAACGCCTATGCCAAAGATAGCCTCAAAGTTTTTGCAGGGAAGGGAAGGAGAGTTTGAAAGTTGCGTCGAGTGCTGGATAAACCTTGCAAAGCGAGGCGGAGTTTATGCCTTTGAAAACGCAAACGCTTCGATATTGAAAACCGATGAGAAAAAACAGCTTGCGTCCTTTTTTTCTGCACTCGGAAAAACCGATTTGAAGGATCAGCTCTCCCACGTGGGATACTACAAAAATTTATTCGAGCAAAAGCAGAAGGTATGCGAGGACGAGAGCAAAAAACTTGGAAACACGTACTTCAAATTGTGCGTGCTTGCCGGCATTGCGATAATGCTTATTCTTGCTTGATCGAAAGCAAAAAATGCAAGCAAACGCCGGTGTGTAGAGTCAAATGAAACTCGGCAAAACGTAGAAAAATGCTTTGCGGCGTAGCCGACGACTTTGAGGATTGAGATATGGACGTAAACGTAATTTTGAAAATTGCAGGAGTAGGACTGCTCACGGCAATCGTGTGCGTGATTTTGAAAAAGAGCGACCGTGACGAGATTGCGACTTTTGCAACGCTGGCAGGTCTTATCATTGTAGCGGTGCTCGTGCTGGATATGCTGGGCGGATTGTTTGACACGCTAAAATCAATACTGGCACTTTATTGATACGATATAGTGATGTAAAGTGCTTGTATGTGCAACATTCGGTGAAAATGCAAGACGGAGCGGCGGAAGGAAAATGATATTCAAACTTGTCGGGATTGCTTTGACGGGCGTTGTCGTGGTGACGTTGCTCAAAAATTCAAAGCCTGAATTCAGTGTGTTTGCAACTATTGCAACAGGGGTTGTGATGGTGATAACCATGCTTTCCGCACTGCAAGAAGTCGTACTTGCTTTCGACTCCATCGTTGAAAAAAGCGGTGTAAACGACGAAGTGTTTTCGGCAGTGTTGAAGATTATCGGCATAGGATATCTGACGGAATATTCCTCATCCGTAGCAACGGACGCAGGGTGCGATTCCATTGCGCAAAAATTGCAATTCGGTGGAAAAATCGTGATTTTTTTGATGAGTATATCAATTGTAAAATCTCTTGTGGACGTCGTGTCTACGCTTGTGAGTTCGATATGAAAAACAATTCGGCATTGCGTTTTCAAAAGGATTTTTCATGCAAAAAAAGTGCAAAAAAAATACTGTTTTTCGTTGCTCTTTTGCTGTTTTTTTGTGCGTTATCCATTGCTTTTACGTCATCGATTTTATACGAAAATATCGCCTATGCCGCCGACAAATCCGAAGAGGAAATCAAAAAGGAGTTCGAGGGGGACGTCAACGACGTAATAGACGGACTGGATCTCGACGCCATTCAAAACTTCTTAAATTCGCTCGGTGAAAACGAAAAAGAGGCAGTTTCGATCGATGACTTGAAAGCAACGCTGAAAGCACTCGTAAACGGACAAACTCAAAGTTTCTATCAAAATTTTTTAAATTTGCTTTCGAAATCGGCAGGGCGGTATTTCTTGTCCTTTTTGCCTAGCTTTATGACTATCGTGGTGATATGTCTGCTCAAAAACATGCTTTGCTCGCTAACCGGGGATTTTCTCAACACTTCAACGACGGAGGTTGTGCATACGGTGTGTTATTCGGCAATCGTAATCGTGCTTATGAGCGGAATCGTCGGCATAATAAAAACGGTAAGCGACACGATAAGCGCGCTCACTTCCTTTGCAAACGCAATTTTTCCCGTGTTGTTGACGCTGTTGTCGTCGCTCGGCGCAACGGTGGCGGTTTCGGGATATTCGCCGCTCGTTGCGGTGCTGTGCTCGTTTGTTATGAAGCTCGTTGGCAGCGTGATTTTGCCTGCGTTTGTTGCATGCATAGTTTTTTGCGTCGTCGGCAACGTTTCAAAAACGGTGAAACTCGACAAACTTTCAAAACTTATCAAGTCGGCGTCGACTTGGCTTGTGGGAATAGCGTTCGGCCTTTTCGCGACTTTTTTGACGGTGCAGGGAGTGACGGGTGGCGCAGTGGACAAGTTTGGTTTCAACGTGGCAAAGTTTGCGGTATCCAGCTACGTTCCGGTGCTTGGCGGCTATCTTTCCGACGGCCTTGATTTGCTGACGGCATCCGTAGTGCTTGTCAAAAACGCGCTCGGCTATGTCGGAGCAATCGTGCTTTGTTCGATCGTGCTGTTTCCGATTGTCAAAGTCGTCGTATTTTCGCTCACGCTGAAACTTACCTCGGCGGTATGCGAGCCGTTGGGAGACACTAGAACGTCGAATTTGCTGTTTGCGGTGTCAAAAAACACCAACTTGCTCATAACCGCGCTTGCAGGCGTGGCGTTTGCGTTTTTCTTGCTTGTGATGCTTATGATTTCTTCTTGCAATCCGGGGGTGTGACGTGGCGGCGTGGATAATGTCTGTGGTCGGGGTGATTTGTCTCGGCGTTTTGGTGGAAATCGTGCTGCCGTCCGGCAAAAGCGCAAAGTACGTGCGCGGCGCATTTTCGTTGCTCGTCGTGTTTGTGATTGCGTCGATAATTCCCTCGATAGCGAAAGCTGATTGGACGCTGGATTTAAACGACGTTTTTTCATCCGGCGAAGTCGAAACGTCAACGCTTGATTTGACGTTGAGCGCAAGCGAAAAAACTCGGCTTGCCTTGCAAAGCGAGGGCTGCGAGAGTAGGGTGGAGATAGAATTTGAAGCGACGGTTGTCAAAGGCGTGCGGATATTTGTTGAAAAATCATCGATAGACGGAAAACGCATCGTCGAAATCGTGTCGAAAACGCTTGCCGTTTCACCGCAAATAATACGCGTTATTTACAGTGAATAGTCGCTTTTTGCGCGCGCGTGCGCGCGGGCGCATGCGCGAATTTTGATGTACCTGCGCGTGCGCGCACGCGCGCGCAAAAAGCGCGAGAAAATACGCAAATTCCACACAAAAAATACTTTTTCGTTTTTCATAAAATCGGGCGGTGAGCATATATATTTTGATATGAGCGAAGGCATTGAAAAAGTCAAAGGCGACGTCAAGAGCGCGTTTGAAAAAATCAAAGGAATAAAAAACATAAAGATTATCGCTTTGATATTCATAA
>UMJZ01037712.1_pt1 | contig 21576 bp, 19 predicted proteins | sample 1966181 | NCBI WGS metagenome assembly UMJZ01 (sample SAMEA4836163, study PRJEB28245) | human gut metagenome | biome: gut microbiome; material: fecal sample | place: Denmark | collected 2008 | reverse complement strand
CACAACACTCTGTTATCGTGTCAATATATTCTCTTTTGGATTGTTTTGGTTCTTCCTTCACTGTTAGACAATCATACGCGCCCCCATACACAAAATGAGCTTCGCCATCTGCTGAACGGACAACTAACCAATCACGACCAACACCTTCTACTACCCCAACAGTGTCTACATAATCTGAACCTATACAGGCAAGATTTGCAATCGTTTGACCTACTACGAAATTTTTCATAACTCACGAATTTTTAAACCATGAATATTAACCCATCCCATCTTCCTTAATACGGTTTCTACGTCGGAAGACGAATTTGCATCTACAATTTCACATTGCTTTTTAATTTGCTCTTTACGTTGCTTAGAACCAAAGAATTTCGCTTTAAAAGTCTTCATCTAAATCACTTTTGTTTGTTTCTTAAAAATTTTCTTGTTAGTAGTTCCTCCTCGCTCATCCCCCTATTCACTACACCCGTTATTAAACTTTTATTCATTACGATGTCTTTCATCTCCATATCTATCGTTTCTGTCGATAAAAGATGTATGATGTTTATACTATTTCGCTGTCCCATTCGTTCCAATCGTGAATTAACCTGCTCTATATCAGTAAATTTATCAGGCAACTCGATATAAATCATGTTGCTGCAATTCTCCTGTAATCCGTCTGTACCTGTACCAGCAGACTGTATATTAGCAAACAATACAGGGCATTCCCCTCTAGAAAACTTTTCAACGATCTCTTGCTTCTTTACACCCGATATTCCACCCTGAATAACCGGGGCTTTAAAAACCTCCGCCAATTTCTGTAATGGCTCTCTATGAACCCCAAAGACCAGTAACTGTTCGTTTTCATTGGCTTCGAGCCATTCTTTAATGTAAGTAATGATAAACGGAAGCTTCCCTTCTATGCTTAGCCGTTTTAAGGTCTGAAGCATAACCAAATGAGGAGCATTCACAGCACTATTTGCCTTTTCAACATCTATCTTTTCAAGGTAGGCTAGCAAGTTTGATTCGGCTTTACGGTACTCCTTCAAATTGCTGATAGGAGCATCGATAGTTTGAGTAATCAGAGGGGGCAACTCATCAAGTACATCTCTTTTATTTCGTCTGATATAACCCCCCATTCTCAATAACTCGTGTAACTCCTCTAAATTACTAAACCCACTGCAATCAAATCCATATGGAGTACGTTTCATATTGCAATACCGAAACTTAAACTCCTGACTAGAACCAAATATATCTTCAAATCGCCTGACTATTTTAAATGGCTGAATTAAATCAGCCGGGCGATTTTGAGTCAAAGTCCCCGTCAACCCCCACACATGTTGTATCTTGCTAGTTATCTTTTTAGCCATCTTTGTGCGTAGGGCTTTCTCAGACTTCAGAAAATGAATCTCATCTATGGCACAGGCTGCCCATCGCTTTTTCAAAAGCTCTTGAAACTTAGCAGTCGGCTTTTCCATATTCCTTTCTCCCAGGATATCGAAGTTAATTATAACAACATCATTATCCCAAACGGCTGAGTCAAATTTCTTCTTTCTTTCAATAACGCCGATCTTCCGATTGGGGTTCCACTTAAGCCACTCCTTCTTCCAATTATATTTCACCGAAGCCGGGGAAATAATTAATGCTGGAAATGAGTTAAGTAACTCAATAACAATCAGTTGCTGTGCAGTTTTTCCGAGACCGCAATCATCCCCATTAATACAGTTTCCATGATTTATCATATAGGCAACTCCCTCACACTGATAGGGACGGGGAATTCGCTTCATTCCTATCTCCTTACAAGCTTGCTCAACTTCCTCCGCTGTTATCACCTCTTCGGGTTCCTCATAATCAATCACCCGACGAGAGGGAACGTAGTTCATTCCCTCCTTGAATCCGTTCTCCTCAAGCCACTTCTTCAACGGGTTCACCGTGACAAGTGAGAACGAAATGTACCACTCCCTGTTTTGGGGATTGTATCCCGCACCTGGAAATTTCTTAACTTGACTCACTAATTGAGCGTCGTAAGAAAATCCAACGTACCAATAATCACGGTCTCTGTACCAATATCTCATAACGATTCCTCCTTTTTGCCTCGGACATCTTCCTACGAGTTTCCTCAGAATGTTTCTTACCAAAGAAAGGATTCCTCTCACCGCATAAAGATTCAGAAATTTTCTTCTTCACTCTTTCGGAGTGCTTCTTACCATACATATAACAATTCTTTCCGGAATGAGAAATTGAAAGTTTTCTTTTATGTTCCTCAGACAAAGTTTTCCCTTTTGTTGGCGAAACTTTTCCTTTCTGGGCTTCAGAAATTTTTCTTCGATGCTCCTTGCTCAAATGTTTCCCAAAATTTGGATTCTTTGACCCAATTCTTGACAGGGATATTTTCCGTTTCGTTTCTTCAGAAAAGACATATCCCAATAATCCACCATCCCCACCATCTGTCGAATTGTACCCGTCAATCTTAGTGTTGAACCGCTTTATAAGCCTCATTTCAACGTAGTCAAGTTTCTTCTTCAGAATCTCTTTCGTAGGAGCGGAAACAGTCATGACCTCTTCGACTGTAAAGTTCTCCTCGCCATACTTTCGAATGGCTCGGTGAAACTTATGGTCGGAGCCTCGTTGAGCAGAACCTTTATGATGTCTCCACCTCTCTTCAATCGACATCACTGTCTGCCCAAAGTACAGTTTCCCAGTGGGCAGACAGGTGACGCAATATATGTAACCTTTAATTATCATTTTACCATATCTTCAAAATCTTTTCTCGAAATTATTTTAATTCCATACTCAGACGCTTTCTTCATCTTTGATGATGAACTATTCATATCGGCTGTCACCAACAAATCTAAATCTTTTGACACTCCATTCGCTACAATGTAACCAAACTGAGGAAGTATCTTTTCAAGTTCCTTATCTCTAAAACCCGTCAAACACACCTTTTTAAATCCCCCATCAGGAGTCTCAACCTTTGGCGACTGTACATAAGTAATAACGACTCTTCTGTCTTTTCCCCTCGAAAGATACGTTTTTAACCCCTTTACGAAAGTCAAAGCCAGCACCTCACCTATTCCCGGAATAAGTTCACATTCGTGCTTTAAAGCGACAGCAAACTCCGCTGTAAACTCATCACGATAAGAATTTCTTAATTTTTCGATTACTCTCTCATCCAAGCCGTCTAAAATTTTCTGGCAGGTCGCCTCAGCAATCTTTCCGTCAAATACATTTATGGCTGTTAGGTAACGAGCCAACGGTACTCCGGCAAGAACCTTTTCAATCTGACTTGAAACGGTCTTCCCCTTTGACTTCCCTAACAGGTTCTGGAACTCCGCAACGTGTGACTCAAGAATTGTGTCTATCGTCTTATAGCCGTGTCCATACAAACGACGTATCGTAGGCTCTTCAAACTGTTCGCAACCCATCGTGCGGAAGAAATACACCATACCAGAGATTACTCTTTCCTTGCACGACTCATTTGAGCATACAAGGTCAACGTGCGTTTCGTTCCATTTAAGCGGTTCACCACAGGACGGACAGATAACAAGGTCATCCATCATATCGGTGTACGCATTCTCGTTGTACTCAATCGTCTTCAAGTGTTTAGGGATAACGTCTCCTCCACGTGTTACTTCGATGAACGCTCCCTCACAGATATGCTGGTCAATCAGGTAGGCTGCATTATACGCTGTGGCTCGGGATACGGTTGCTCCGTTAATCTCAACGGGTTCGATGATGATTACAGGGTTCAGAACACCTGTCTTCCCTATTCCCTTTTCTATACTGATAACCTTTGTCTGGTACACGTCACACCACTCTTCCTTCTTGAACGCAATAGCATAGGCGGGATTTCCGTTAGGAAGCCGTCCCAGTTGTTCACGGACGCTTTCTTCATCGACTTCTATCACCACGCCATCAATCTTGTATTCAGCATCAAACCTGTCATGAAGTTCCTCATCAAGCAACAGGTTCATTTCCTCATCGTCGAGTTCCATTATCTCTTCAATCAAGAAACTGACATACGGAGTAACATTATGGAACGTTCTTTTCAATTCTTCGAGAACGCTTGACTTGTCGCCTGTAAGGTCAGAGCCATAACGCACGAAGTCCACGTTTGCCATGAAGCGGTTGTTCCAGCCGTCCGGAGAGTTGAATATTCCGGCAACCATATTACGAGCGTTCTTATAGGCGAAGTCGGCTTGGTTGTCCTTGAGGTGGGCAAAGGTCTTCTTCTTCATGATAGCCTCGCCCCACGTGTGCATAAGGTGTGGTTCCGGATGCTCGCCCTCGCCATTGAACATACGGTCGAAGTGTTTCGTTGACAACTGTCCTTCTACACCATCACCACGAGTCCACGCTCTCTTATCGTCTTCATCAACGACAAGGCTTATTCCGTCAAATTTAGGAGTGGCGACAATCTCCTTACAACCTGCAGCAAACATCTTCTGTAACCATTTGTGGAAGTCCTTGATTGTCTTGATTTTTTCGAGGCTGTACATAGGGACAGGCAACGGCTCCATACGGTCGGTGGCTTCCTCTACGATACCTTTCTTGAAGAACTCGTCCTCCGGACTGTTTACTCTCAGAGTTTCAACCATGTGGTCGTAATCAACATCTGATATTTGAGGATTGCCCTCACGATAAGCCTTATTGAGAGCCACCAACTCGGCTCTCAGGCTGTTAATCTTTTCTTGACTTAATTTTGCCATAACGAAATTATTTATTTTTGGTGCAATTCGTAATTGTGGTGACTGTACGATTCCCCGATTTAAATGTGGAAACCATATACAGAAGATTTTCTTCTTCCTCGTCCCATATCCAATACATAGAAGATTGATTATTGTGTTTCATCAATTCTTTGCCTTGTTTTCTTGCGATACGAGCAGCCTCTCTTGCTGATGTTGTTTCCACTGTTATTGTATCGCCTCCGTTGAATTGAATATTGAACTTTTTCATGACTAACTTTGTTTATTGTTTGACATTACAAATATAGTCATTTCATCGAAAACTACAATGAAAAATCAATGATTTTTCAAATTCTTTTTCGTAAATTTCTTTCAATACTTCAACAGCCCGAAACTCACTTGGTGTACCTGTATATTCCCGCTTAACAATTTTCCTACTTTTGATTTTACTCTTAGATAAGGATAATTAGTGAAATCATAGGCAACCTCATCTATTTCATCTAAAAGATATACCTTCCCCCTTAATTCTTTGTATATACAAAGATTTCCCAAAAATTTACCGATTTAAATCAACCTTAGTGATCCACATATAATCCTCCGTTCCGAACATAAAATTTTCCTTCGGAATGGACTGAACACGTTCCATCAATCGCCGTTCTGTCATTCCACCAGCAAAATTCATTCCAATATTCTGAACTAATTTCGTGATGTCCTGCATATCGTGTGCTTCATTGTAACGTGTTTCACGTGTTTTCAACCGTACTTCTCTTCCCATATAGGCACGATACTCTCCCATTACATTCAGCACCAATATGGTACAGTCGCAATTCATTACAAGCCCTTTGCAGGCATCTAAAAAGATTTCTTTCTCATTCATTTTTACCTAACATTTTATTCATTGCTTTACGTTTTCTGAACTCTTTCTCATCCCCGGCCCCTCGTTTAATTTCTTTATCAAACCGTTGACGAAGTATTTCCTGTTTTTTATCGTCAGGTAGTCCTCCAAAGGCATTAACACTAAAGTCTGGTATGTTGCTCTCCTCTTCTTGGAAAACCATTAATTCACCACAATTAGAACACTTAGGAGCTAACCCGATAAATTCAGGTATCATCTTTTCCTGTGCCTTGTCATATTTCATACGGTAGGGCACGATCATCTTCTGATGCTCACACCCTCTGGGGCATACAACTACGAATTTCATAAGTAATGCCTCCTTCCATATTCAGCAATTAGAAGACTGTCTGTCAGGTTGTCATCTGGCTTCTTACAAGCCCGAGTCCTTCTTAAATCCTGTTGGGGGAACAACCGCTTCGCTGCCAACACTGACATCACTTTTTTATCCGGGCTGACCTTAATACCTTCGTACATTTCCTTTTGCCACTTCTTAGGGGATACAAGAACAATCGGAAGACCACGCATGATAAAAGCCATACGCAACATACCACACACAAACCCGAAATTCCAAGTAGCAGAAGCAGCACTATTATGAAGAGCATGAACGTCTTCGATAACGACCATTGTATTTTCAGCATCGCATTCTTCTGATATTCTAACAATTAATTCTGAAAGTTCATGAGGATCGAGTTCCTTTCCCACTTTGGGCATTGGATAGTGAACAATCCCCGATTTCCTCATTACAGTAATATACCCCTGCTTTCCGGGATCAACTCCAATTATAGTTTGATTACTTTTCATCGATATAACTATTTCCGTTTTCTTTCACAACTGTTAACGTTCTTACTCCGGCTCGTATATTCATAACGTGGCTGATTACATACACCGGATATCCAACCCCCTCAAGAGATTCAAGTAGGAGAGCCAAGCCAAGAGGATCAGTCCCTTCAAGAACTTCATCAATCGTCAAGAAATGAAGCCCACCCCATTCATTCGTTCCGTTTATCATTTCTTGTATAGCCTGTATCAACGCAACCTCAATCCGAGCACGTTCACCTCCACTGAATGACCAAAACGATTTATATTCCCCCTCTCCATTTATAACGCTCACCGTTATTTCTGACTTAATACGCCCCTTTGAATCACGTTTAAACCCCTCAATCGACAGCAACAGTTCTGAACGTTGTTTTTGTAAAGCTAAATTCGCAAAGTTCTGAATAATCCTTAATTGTTCACAAGCTAAAGACATCTTAAACTCTTTAAACCGAACCCCCCACTGAACATTATCAGATATCCGCTTCTGAATTTTCTCAAATTCGGCTTCGGCTTTACGCAACTTTTTCGTTGTCAAAGTAACAAGCCCTTCCAATTCTTCTTCACGAGTCTTCAGCTCTTCAGCTTCTAATTTATCAAGACTGATAACTAACGCTTCACTCTCTCGTTCACAACGCTCCTTCTTCTTTTCGTTGTCAGAAATTTCTGCTTCAAAATTCTTGATTAATTGTTGTGTACGTTGAACTTCACCTTTTAGTTTACTAATAGTAGATTCAACTTCACGAATCGCCCGTATTGTCCCCTGCTCTTCTAAGCGAACCTGACAGGTTTCATCATCAAATTTCTTTATTTTGGCGGACAGTTTATTTAAACTTTCTATTGCATTTTCAGCTACTTTCTTTTCTTTATCTATGTGAATAGAACAGTCCTTAATTTCCTTCTTGATCTGAGCAACGCTTTTCTCAGGGTCTTGAATCAAAAACTCATGACTACATTTTGGACATGTTACTGTCCCTTTTAGAATAGCTGACAACCGATTAACTTCTAATTCAAGACGGGCAGCATTTTTCTGAGCGGTCTGCTTATACGCGCGTAATTCCTCAACTTTATTATCAGTAGATTGACGCTCTTCATTAATCTTTTGATAACGCTCTCGGTAATCAATAGATTCAAGATTTTCAAGTTCTTTCAAAGCATAATCAATCTTCTTTTGTATTCCCCTGATGGTTTCTTTAGAAGACTTAATACCTGTTTGAGCTAACTTAATATTTTCTTCGGCTCTATCATATTCATTAACAGTCTCGTCTATTCGATCGTTTATAGACTCTATTTGCAATAATTTTTCCTCTTCAAGGTTACGCTCTCGCTCTGCAGCTAATTGTTCGTTATAGACGCTTAATTCACCCTCTATTCGGTTTTTGTTAGCCTCAGCCGTTTTAACCTGAGCCTCCAATGGTTTGTTTCTTTCTTTAATTAAATCATCAGCGTCATCAAGCTGTTCAGCTTTAATAAACCTTGAAATCAACGATAACTTATCAGTATTAGAGGAAGAAACAAACGATTTAAAATTCTCCTTGTTAATAATGTAGTAGTTCTTTAAATCATCTGCTGATATTCCTATCCATTTAAGAATGAAAGCATTTCCATCGGATAACGTTCCAAATTTTACAGAATCAGGCTCTTCATTAATTGTCAATTCCAACGAAGCTGATCCCTTTATACGCAATGTACGATGAATATTCAAAGTCTCTTTACGAATGGGGCAATAAATATCGAGCCAAATATTTGCTTCTTCTTCGCCCCACGTAATCAAATCCCGGTCTAATGTTTGCTTCCGTAACGGTGTAGCCAGGATTGCATAAGCAATTCCAGCCATCATTGTACTTTTACCAGCACCGTTCGTTTCCTTTGACTCGATTTCAGTCAGATTCTTCCCTTTGATTAAAACAGGCTCGTTCACGAAAGTGTGTTCTAGATTCTTAAACGACAGAAAATTTTCTAACTGTAAATAACGGAGTTCCATACTAAATCACTTTTGAAATTTCTTCTTCAATTTGTTCTAATAATTCAGGATTATCTAATAGGGACTCTCGTGCCCGTTCAGCTCCCTGACCAATGTTTGTTCCCTGATACTTGTAAAAAGAACCAGCTTTTTCAATAATTTTATGATCAATAGCCACCTGTAACACTTCAGATGCCCGGTCTATTCCCTCTCCAAATCGAATATCAAATTCAGCTTTACGCAATGGAGGGGCAACCTTGTTCTTGCACACCTTTACTTTTACGTGATTCGCGGTCTCTTCCCCTTTATCTCCGATCACCCCGGCTTTTGTTACTTCTAATACTTGTGAAGTGTAAAAGCCCAAAGCCTTCCCGCCGGGGGTTGTGGTAGGATTACCATACGCAATTCCTATCTTTTCCCTGAATTGATTGATAAAAATCAGAAGAAGATTGTTAGCTTTTACATCACCTACGAAGCCTGGAAGCCACGCCGACATCAACCGAGCTAATACCCCCATCTTAGCATCCCCAACGTCAGCTTCAAGATAACATTTAGGAAACATCGCAGCCACACTATCCATAACAACCGCACATACGTCTTTTGACTTTATTACTTCACGAATAATTTCAAGACATTCTTCGGCTGTTCCCGGCTGGGTCAATAAAAACTTATCAGGGGAAATATCAACCCCCAACGCCTCGACATAATCCATGTCAATAGCATTTTCCTTGTCAATATATACTACTGCTTTCCCTGTTTCCTTTTGAGCCTCCCTGCAAGCAGTTAAAGCTAATGTAGTTTTCCCACTAGACTCGTACCCTCTGATCTCAATCAAACGCCCTCGGGCATAGCCCCCTCCCAACGCCATGTCAAGAGACAAACTCCCTGAGGATATAAAATCAACCCCCTGCTGATTATTTCCGGCTATCACTTCCTTCCCAAATTTCTTTTGTAGGGAAGACACTAAATCTTCTACTCCCATTTCATTATCTGTTTTAATAGTTCGAAACCTTCTTTATAATTATACCCTTTGTCATCGCAGAAAGCCTTAAATTTCTCCGAAATATCAGACCCATTAAGTTCCTGCACAGTTTCGGCTTCTTCTGTTTCTGTCACTTCAATGTCGGTGTATTTGGCTTTCACAGAAATTCCATTCTCCGTAAACCATTTTTTATTCACCCCCTTTACAGCTTGCTGATCCCCTATTAATGTGACCCGAATTTTAGCGTCGTTTGTATCCGTTTTAGCCAACGCCATCATCTCCTCCTTAGTTACGGTCGTGAGGTCGACTTTTATCTCTTTATACGGAACAAAATCAGCTTTCACAAACTCCGTAGACAAATCATCGTACAGAATTGTAAATCCTTTATCTTCATTCTCCCCAAAATTATTCTGACGAGTACTCGGTAAATGAAATACATTGGAAGCAGGCTGCTGAGCATCGTGATAATGCCCTAAAAACACTTTTCCGTAATGTTTAAACAATGATGTCTGAATTTTATTATTCACCTTCTTCCCGTCATTGTTAATTGAACCCTGGACGGCGGTATGACTGAACAAAACAGAACGTTTTGATTTAGGTTTAGGAAGGTTGTTGAATCTTTCGAGCCACACGTCCTGACTATAAAAAGGTATGAAATGAAATTCGATATCACCAGTTCCAAAATCAAATTCCGAAGCTTCTTCTATCTCGGCTAAATAAAACGCAGGATGGTGTTTAAACGGGGTTAAAAAGCTGCTGTTTCCTTCGTAATTCGTTTTGTCATGATTACCCGGTATACATAAGATTTGTATTCCTTCTTCACAATATAAAGCTATCATGTCTGTTAAACACGTGAGCAATTCCTCACGTTGGCTCAAACGTGAGTCAAAGATATCCCCCAGCCATATTACATGTCCAATATCATACTTCTTAGCCAGTTCAATTTCCTGACAAGCCAAATCCATTAATTCGGAAGCATTTTCCTCTTTTAAATGCTTATCTGTGCTAATTATCGCAATTGGTTTTTTCATAAGAAAAATGAAGCCCGATATGATTTACCGGGCTTCCTGAATTTTAAGGTTACTTCTTTTCTCTCTTCTGACGTAATGCCCGGATACGCTCAACAGCACTCATTCCTGATGAACTATTAGCATCTTCCGGGGGATTCACACCTTTAGGTTTTCCCACACGAGGCTTAGGAGCTTCAGCTTCCGGCTCTACTTCGGGTTCGGGGTCTTCCTCTGAAGTGGGATCTTCTTCCTCACCCCATCCGTCTACGTGAGGAATATCATAGCCCAAGTCTTCATGCTTAAGTGATAACTGATACGCTTCCTCAAGTTCATCACCCTCAAGATCAAGTTCCTCATACCCCTCACCATACTGTTCAATAAACTCTTTGTTTACGATCGCCAACTTTTCTTCTGGTGTGGGTTCTGATTTCTTTTTAGAGGGTAATCCCTTTTTCCCCGGTGTAGCTTTCACAGACACCTTCTTAGCTGTTTCAACAGGTTTTTCTTTATCATCCCCAAACGGTAAATCATCATCTCCTTCTTCAATTCCTTTACTATCGATTTTTTCCACAAGGTTTGACATCTCCTCAACTTTGTCAAGGAAGTCTTCCTGGGCAAAAATATTGTAGGAAGGATTTGCTTCATCAAAGCGTTTCAGACCGTCAAGAGCTAAGTCAAAGTCACGTTTCGAATAACAATCAACATACAGCTTTTTCAAGCTCGGATAAGTTTCAAGCTCTTCAAGAACCTTGTCTGTTACGGCATGTTCAGCAAAATAATCATCCCACCCCTGGCTACGTTTCAACGGTAAAGATTTCAGAGTTTCAACTGTTTTACCCTTTTCATCTTTCCCACGGTCATACTGGATAGGGAATCCGTTTTCAGGATCGCTGAACACATCAATCGCAACTGTATCATTCTGTTCACAAAGATCAGCCGACTCTTTATTAAGAGCTTCCATCTGTTTTGGCTTCAGACTGTCACGGTAAATCTTACCTTCAATAAGCGCATAATATATGTACTCACGCTGAGGACGAATCCCCCATACCCATTTACCGCCCATTTTGTACCCGGTAATCGGGTTCAAAAATTTTTGCCTGTCATCCTTGTCCTGAATCTGCTCAGCGAGTTCATATACCCGTTTAATATATTCATCGATGATATCAAACGGCATCTTACCGTGAAGCGTTGCAATAAAGATTTTCTTTTGTTTAACTTCTTTTCCGATAACATCCCCGTTTTCGTCTTTCTTTTCTACTTCACAATCCAATTTAGCTGTCAGCATAGGAACGTAGGGGCTGTCGCCCGGTTCATGTGCAGGAAGAACACGCTTGATTGTAATACCATCTCTATTTTTCCAAAAGGGTGCATATTCCCCTTTTCCACCACCATAATAGGTGTCGTACTTTTTAGCTTCTTTCGTAGCTGACTGTACGGTTTGCAGCGTCGCTGCCCGATACTTACTTCTATCAATCGGCATAATTTTGAAATTTAATTAACTAAGATAATCAGTAACATTCTTTTTGATTTCCTCATTCACTTTTCGGAGCTCTTTTAAAAACTCTTTCATGTCCGAAGCAACTTTACCTGCTTCCATGTAGCATACCTTTTCAGCAGCAATATCTAGTGGCAACCCAAAAGCCACATCGTCCATCTTACCTCCGGGGTGACGTTTACTTTCTGATGGCTTTAATTCATACAAATCAAATCTATCGGGAGCTGCTTCGCAGGGTTTCACATAAAATCTTTCTGTGAGCTTAATGTAATCTTCAAATAAATTTTCTTTCCTACTCATTACGAAATTGTTTTATTGTTTAACTATTAATTTAACGTTATAAAACGTACTTAAAGTTTCGAATATCCAAAGAAATTATCTTAGAATCCTTGCTTTTTAACTAAGAAAGTATTAACCTTACCTTCTACTAACTCATTTAAAAACTCCGCTGGGGTAACAGGTTTAAGAAGATTGTTCAACTTTTTTGACTTGTCCTGAATTGCCCACTGTAACGCATCAAGTATTCCAAAATTCTTCTGAGCATTAATGTACTCAACGCACAAATTCTGATAATCCTCATCTAATAGGAGAGCTTCATCAAGAGCCTTTTCAGACAATTTAATCTCTTCACCTTCAATCTCAAATTTACCCTGATTTCGGTTGGCTTCACTTCTCCATTGTTTCTTTAACTCGGCTTCGCATACATCGCGTTCTAATTTCTTTTCGTTCATTGTGCATTCAGCATCTGCACGTAACATACCTACCTTATTCAACAAAGCACTAATCGTAACGGCTTCTCCATACAAATTTTCATAATTTATTGATGTCAACTGGTCGATATCAACTCGCTCTTCAAAACCATTAGTCACGAGTGTAACTGGGGTTGTTCCAAAATGTGTTGTAATTTCCATAACTTATTTTTCACTAAATTTATAACGTGAGGCTCACGATATTCGTTTCATAATTCGCCCTCAATATGTTTTTCTCTTTACGGTTATCCCAGGTTAGCGATCCACTAATAATCATCAAATTTGCCTTCCCGGTCAGCAACGACTCTAACTGCTTATATTCAGTCTGGAATATCATCACCTCTAAAAATTCGTAATTAGACTCAAGGATTAATTTACACATAACTTCTCCTTTACGTGTCTTTTTAATCTCCATTTCAGTAACGTAACCCGCAACTATTACATAGCCATTATTCGGTCTATTATCGGTGTCTAAGCACTCCTCAAACGATACATACTCGTAATTAGTGGCAAAGTTACCTTCTCCGTATCGTCTGTAAATAGCATCGTAGTCGAAGAACGCTAAACCTGAAAGTTTCTTTTGTAACAATGCCCACCACCATGAATCATTCGCATGTCTGTCAGCACCTACTAAAATTTCATTATCTTCTTTGATTTTACTTTTTATAGACCCTAAATATTCAACAAGTAAATTCACACGTTCTTGAGGAGTTGTAATCCCCTCTATTGAGTCAAAAGCTCCTGACAAAATTAAGTTCTGAATAACCCGTGTATTAACTGCCGAACCTTTCCATTTATGACGAGTAATAAAGTCTTCCAAAGACCAATATTGTCCGTTCTCTTTACGTTCCTTTAAAATTTGTGTTGCAGCCTTTTCTGCGACTTGTTTGACCCCTGTAATAGACCAATATAATGACTTATTCTTAAAGTCAATTACTACATCAATATCTGAGATATTAATGTCAACAGGCTTTACAGTACAAACCCTCGTCTTATTAATTTCCGCTATATAACGAGGGTAATCCTCATCAGTAGCATATTTAAACGCAACAGACCAATATTCAATAGGATAGTGAACCTTGATCCATTGCGATATGTAGCCCGTTATTGCATAGGCGGCAGCATGGCTATTACAGGTCACGATCCCTTCCTCGGTTGTAAACGTGTGATATGGATCTTCCATTTCAACATCATAAACTTCCTCCGGAGGATTCTTAATAATAGAGGCTATTCTTTCCACTTTCGTTTTAATCCCCTTGCGCCCCATGACAGTTCGACCCATTTCATAATGAAATTTTTTATGACAAGATGGGCAAACTGTTATCAAATTATCAATTTTATTGTTAGCATGATCCCCATCTTTATGATGAACCTCGAGTCTCCTATGGATTTTACCACAATTTTCACAATAATTCTTTTTTAATTCCCTTCGATATTTATCCCACTTCTTCCAATTCGTTTCCCCTTTAGTCGTAAACCCCTCGTGACCCTTTTTGGAATTTAACACAAATTTCTCAACCTTTGACGAGGGTGTATATGGAAGATATCCAAATTGGTCTGTGAAATTTCCTCCAACCCAATCGTTCACATTTTTATCATACAAATACAATTCGTCCCCAACACGTAAATTTTCAGCTTTAACTTGTCGACCATCTGGTAATGGAAATTTATGATTTCCTGTCACGGTAATCTTTGAGCCATTTTCAAGTTTAATCGTTAAAGTTTCTCGAATACCTTGAAAATAAATGTCTTTAATCTCATTAAGAACTAAATCCCCTTTTTCATTTAAAGACCAAGAACTTCCGTACCCCTTGTATTTATATTTATCATGTAATGCACCATGGCCATTATCGAATGCCCACTTTCTATCATGTTTTACACGATACATTTCAGCAATAGTTGGATGCCAAGCCCCATTAGTCCGGCTATGACGTTTAATCCTCTCGTTCCCAGAAATGCATCTATTAAATAAATACGTCGAAGCCTTATCAATAGCGTCCCATACCTTTTCACTATATTCCTGGCTTACGCCATAATTATCCCGATAATAAGGAATAAACCGTTCTTTATACTGCTGGAGAGCTTCATACTTCTTCTTCACCATCGCCTTACGCACGTCATCGGCTTCTACCAATGATAACCCTCCTAACTCTCGGCATAGCTGCATAATTTGTTCCTGATAGCAATTCGCTACCACACAGCCACTTACGGTAAAGCTATGTATGTTTTCAACGCTTAAATCATATACTCGTTTAGGAAGTTCTAATTCAACCACACGCTTCACCCTACCCCATCCATAATTTGTTGATGATTTTCGTTTTAGCTTCTTAGTATCAAATAATCTTAATGGGAGAATATGGTTAATATCATTCCAACTTACAGCCATCGCATCTTTTTGGTGAAAAAATGAAGAATGTACGCCGTATGACTGCAAACCCATGTACACATCTTTTAGCAATTCTTTATTACACATTCTTAATGTGTAATTTGTTAAACATCCATCACCCTCCAATAAACCTGCAAGCATGGATAGAGAATAATTTACGGGCAACCTCTTTGTATAACAAGTTTGCCCCCAAATGCCCCATTTCTTTAATAACTGAATAAACGGGTTAGGCTTGTAATCCTTATTAAAATACCCATTATTTCCATGCCTGCTTTTTACGGACACTCTGGTGGAGACGCCAATTCTACCCGATTTATGTTTATGTGGATATTCTTTTATATCCACGGTAACATCAGATAACAATTCAAGTAGCAAATTCTTAATTTTTTCCGCAACCCTCTTATTGGATACGGAAAAATACGGCGTGGAGCCACAAGTACCCTCCGCTAAGAAAAAACCTATAAGCCAGTGTTCAAGGTTTTCTTTTTCGGTTAAATTATCAATCCTTGCGGGCTGTTCAAACCAACAACATAACTCATCATTTTTAACCAAATTTTGAGCCTCAACCCAACCCCTCTTTGTTAATAACTTATGATTAGGGGTACAAACAACTTCACGCCCAAAATTAGACACAACCCTCACCACTTCACGCATACCATTATCTTTTTTAAGGTACACGGTTTGATAGCTGCCATCTTCAGTTTTAACCCTATCTTTTCCTGGAATAATGTCTTGAATTTTTACCAACCCACGCTCCGTCAATACTTCACTGTCTTCTGCAATGCAAAACACTCCATAAGTGTTTTGCAACACTGCTTCCGTACCAACGAAATATTCAACCTTCTGATTACCTTCTTTACGAGAGACATACTCGTTGTGAAAATTATTTTCCATCGCTCCAGGGCGATACAATGAAATAGCTGCAATCAAATCCTCTATATTCTCTGGCTTCATTTGTTTACAATACCCCGTCAATCCGCTACTTCCAAAGTGAAAATTGTCCTCGTTCCACCCATTCTGAAAATACCTGTACACTTCAGCATCATCAAGAGGTACGCTGAAAATATCAAGGTCAACGTCTTCATTCTCCCTGATAAGTCTTACCATATCCTGAAACTTATCAAACTGTTTTACCCCTAATACGTCCTCTTTCAAAAATCCCGCTGCGTCCATTTCGCCACCTTCCCACTCTGTCACGTAGTCTTCTCCCTGCTTCCTGATAGGAACCCACCGGAACATATCATGTTCATCAGGAAATACCATCATTGCACAGGCATGAATTGATTGCGCTTTAGGAGCTGGCATAATCAACATCACTTCGTTTATCAAATCGGGGTGAGCTTTTACAAACTCTTTAACCCGGCTATGAGCACAAGCAATCTTAAACAAGTCTTCAGGCTTTCGATCCTTTACGTCGAACACCTTCATCATCTCGTTTGTTTCTTGAAAATTCAACCCATATACACGAGCCATATCTTTAATGGCTGCTCTCAACTGTAATGCACTGTACGTTCCTACTGAGCAAACCTGTTTCCATCCGTACCGTTCTTCCATGTACTTTTTCACACGAGGTCTGTCCTCACCGGGGTAATCGCAGTCAATATCAGGGAGGGATACCTTAACACGTCCTGCATTCAAAAAACGCTCAAACAATAAGTCGTATTTCATTGGGTCCAACTTTGTAATCCCCAATAAGTAGGAAACAAGGCAACCCCCTGCAGAACCACGGCTAATACCTGTCATTATCCCATTACAATGGCACCAGTTTATAATGTCCCATGTAATTAAGAAATAATCAATCGCCTCTCCTAGCTTAATAACACCTACTTCACGATCTATTCGCTCTGCTATGACATCATCACCCCAGTCCTCAAGTAAGTCTGGGTGTGCCTCTAGCCCTTTCTCAATAAGAGACCAAAAGAGATCTTCATTCGTTTCAAACTGTGAAGCCTCTTCCGGAGTCATTTTGTAGCGGGGTAAATGACGCTTCTTTACGTCAATTGTAAAATCAATTGCATCAGCAATATCTTTCAATAAATCAACTGCGTCGGTGAATCTTGAATAAGCGTCTTCAAATCCCTGTTCAGTGTCAGGAAACATAGAAGCTAACTCAAGAAAATATTGGTCGTTAGCTTTAAAGTATTGATTGTCACTATCGTACGCAGTTGTACCCCCTATACTCTGTAACCGAGGTCTTATACAACTATATTCTTCGTCTAAGTACCAAGCGTCTATTGACGCCACAGGAACTAAATTTCTGTCTTTAAAGAAGGCTTTCAGGTTCTTTAAATACTTTTCATCCCGACTATTATCAGTATATTCAACGGGATCAAGTTGATATATTACAGCATCAAGACCTAACCCTTTCAGTCTTGAATAATCAAGCGTTTTAGGATCAAGAAATAATACTAAATCATCATTATTACGAGTAACAGCATTAAAGTCAGAAAGACTGATATATTTGGGATTGTCGCAATTGATAAACTTATTAATTGTCAATAAGTCCCTCCAACCCTTTTCATTTCGGGCATATACTTTAACCGTAAAACGATAATCGTTAGGCTCATCGTAGACAGTACATTCCATTCCAATCACACTCTTCAACCCATTCTTTTGACACTCCTCTTGGAATTTAAGTGCCCCGGCTAAACTGTTTTTCTCACAAATTCCCAACGTATGTACCCCTAGAAATTTTGCCTTACGACACCATTCGCTATATGGTCCAGAGCCAGAAGTTATTTCATATTGTCCGTGAACTCCTAAGAAAACCTCCGTAGGAATTTCCTGAGCAGCTTGCCCTACATACTTTAACCGAATTAACTTTACATCGTTTTCTTTCCCCCTAGGGAGCATATAATACACTCCTCCGAAACGATAAGCATAATAGTCACATTCAGTCCCTACTGATTCTCCACCTCTATCACTGGCTGGAATACCTACAAAATTAAAGTCGTCATCAAATAACGCTCCATCATAGGCAGGTTTATATAACTCAAATGTACTACCACCAATTTCAACAATACCTTCGTCAACAACCGTGTAGCACATTAAATTCTTTTCAAGGTAATCAAGAAATTCTTTCATCTACTAACATTTCATAAAGTTGTTCAGTAATATCGTCACCATCTTTAAAACCTAATTCAACAAAATGCCTAGCAAGTAATTCACTGGTATGATTGTTTAGTTCGTATTTACCTGACTTAAAATTACAGAAAATTATTTCAACTTCTTTTGAAGTCATTTTTGCAATATCAAAAATAACTTCAACTTCCTCTAAGAAACGTACAGAACCGAAAACAATATTAGCTCGATAAGCATCTTCATCAGGCAATGATGTCCAAATTTTTGTAATTTGTTTACCTGTCCATTTCGCCCAAACGTCATTTCCGGCAATATCTTTTAAAATTTCGCCTGTTCTTTGTAATAAATCACGCCCTCTAACACCAATCGCATACGGCACAGGATTTGGATAAATAGAAAAAGGTAAAAGAAAAGACTGAAAATTATTTTTCCAATATCTGTAAACATCAGAATTCACATCTATATGGTAATCTGTTCCTGTCAAAATTTTCATCAAAATCGAACGTATCCCATCACTAAAATCTCCAATTATTACCGATCTACCTTCTGCTTTAGAATTTTCCTGAAATTGTGTAGCTCGGTAAGATTTCCCACTACCTATTACGCCCACTAATCCGTAAATAGTTCCTTTATTATCCGACATAGTTTTCAGTAAATTTTTTAATTGATTTAAAATAATTCCAGTTATCAGAATATTTTTCTAAAAGTTCATTACAATGTTTCATAACACTATGAATTTTTTGTGTATTATTGCCTAAAGCAACTTCATTCTTACAAAAAATCCATAAATCAAGATAATCACAGCATTTGAAAAGTCTGTACTGCATTTCAGTCATAGACTCTTTAATCACCCTATCAGAATAGGGAAAAAGAACCGAATCACCTTCACAAATTTCATGCTCAATAATATCCCAAGCCTCAGCCGTTTTGCCATTGAACTTCTTTACACAAGCGTTTAAATCACCTGTTACGCTTTCAACATAATCATGCATCAACACTTTATCCCACACATTTATGTCATAAGAAACGTCCTCTTCTGAAGCAAACCAACGGAATAGCATCCCTACGACCAGTCCGTGTTCCAAAAGGTTGTACCCCCGATGATGGGGGGTATTAGGTAGCCTCTGAATATCTTTCATTCCCAAGAGAATGTCAATCTTTTTGTAATTCATACGAAATCTTCTTTATTTAATTAACTTAGTTGAACAATTCGTTCAACAATGGATTCTTAAATTCAACTGTTTCCTTTGTCCAATAACGGAAGATAACTTTTGCCCAGTCGCTGAATAATTTATCCTGAAACATACTGTCAAGTGCTCCTCTTAATTCATTTTTGCTCACAACCCCTTCCCGGCACATCGACTCAAAGCTAGACAATTGTTTAATCAAATAATCGAACTCCTTTAAACTTTTATACGTTGGGGTATAAGTAAAGTTTGTCCCGGAGGGGAAAGTCCCGATTTCTTTTTTAGCAACCTGTTCGACAAGCGGTAAAAACTCTTGATAAACATGAAGATTATCCGCCTTATGAAAGTAACTCCCAACCGGAACGCCGACCATAGCTGCTATGTATTCCTGCATCAATGTGAAATTAAAAACATTCACCGCGCTAAATCCCCACACGATGTCATTTGATCGAATGTCAACATAACAATTCATTTTCCCATTAACAACCATAAAATGAATCGAACGTGTGCAGGGGGTGTCTTTTGTTTTTAAAAGAGGCAGTCCCCCGGCGTCAACACTATAATCTGCACTTCCATCAAAATCATCAGAAATTGGATCGTGAATTGTAATAGCTGCTTCCCGAGTGTCTATATCCTCTTTAAACTTTTCAACAACGAAGCGCAATTGGTCAGTCACGTTCTGATACATTGATGGTTCTTTTCTGTTACCGGACTTTCCGTTTTTGTACTGTCGGCGCATTCTACGTCCGTCAGTCGTTATTAACATATCGTCATTATCTCCATACCGCCGTATCCGAGGACCATAGCCTGCTCTCATGAACTCCCCATCATCAGAAAAAGTTTTCAAATTCTTAACGTATGCAGCAGGCATATCTAAGCAATTATCACCACGGGCAATCCATAAAGACTCAATCCACCCCAAAGTTTTGTTCCACTTACGTTCCGGGATACGAACATATCTGTCAATAGGATTTGTTATTTCTATCAACACGGCTGAAGGAATCTCACGACATTGAAATCCACGCCGGGTTACATTTACACCGCTGTTAACGAGTGCTCTTGACAAAGCAATAAATGCTTCGTTTAAATTCTCTGCTTTTATAAACATAAATTTAATCTTTAGTTATCATACCTTTGTGTACGCTTTCGACATAATATCGGTTCTATCCAGGCATTATCACACCCCACTTCTCAGGAAACACATATTCGATCCTTTCCTTATTAGGAAGATAAGTATGTTTCATCCTCACCCCTTTGACCTTTACCCCTGGAGTATCTAATCCTCTGGCTCTGAGGTATTTATCGGTTTCGCAAAAAGTGGACTGAAGATCAATCAATGTCGGCAACCGATTAGGAAGGGGTTTAAATTCCATTCCTGTTTCTTTCTCGAAGTGGGACATCAGCTCCTCAAAATTTTCATGAACCCACTTAATCACTCCCACATAATCACACCCTCGCGCGTCCTCAAAAGTTCTTTCTATTCCACGAATGCTCCCCGGACCAGTTATCACAAAATCATTTTCATCAAAGTTGAACAAGGTAGAATAATTCAAGTCAATCGCATACTGCTGTGCGGTAAAATCCCCATATATTTTCATCTTTCTAAACACTCCAAACAGCTCCTCTAAAGACTTCGCTTCTAAGAAATCATACAAATGCCCGTTCTGAAATATTTCGTCCTCGTAGATTAAGAAATGAGCACGATGTTTACTCATTCCAGCAATATGCGCATATTCGGGGTATTGGTAAAAGCAGCAATTAATAATATAGGCCGTGCCATATATAGCTATCCCCCGATCAATACATTCGTCAAGGAATTTTGCAATATTCTCAAGCCCGGTTTCGTACGTAATGTCCCCGAATTCCTTTTCAAGCAATTCCCATGTTTCTATTTTGTTGAAATGCTTAAACAGTAAAATCCGAAAAAACATGTCTTCCGGCTCATACTGTTTACCGTTATAAATCACGTGGCTCAACAGGTACTGACTAACTCTGTCGAGGCACCTGTACGTATTACAAAATTTATATTTTTGTAATATAGGATCGTCCGTCCAAGGCTTTCGATCCCCACTGTACTTTCTCCAAAAGATATCCATTCGCTCGCATATCCAATACAAATACCAAGTAAATGAATCATTCGGAGCTGGGATAATCTTTTTACTTTTCTTTGCCATCTTCAAATGATTTAAAGGAGTTTTTAATTAGATAATCTGAATTTTGACAATAAGCGATGAACTCATCTTGCACGTCTTCCAAACCCACGTGCTCCAAAATTCTAACACCCAAATCGTAAACCGGGGCATCGTATGGCTCATCATGTAAAGACACGTGGCAACCTGCCGAGACAACCGTCT
>UMJZ01020116.1_pt1 | contig 22501 bp, 30 predicted proteins | sample 1966181 | NCBI WGS metagenome assembly UMJZ01 (sample SAMEA4836163, study PRJEB28245) | human gut metagenome | biome: gut microbiome; material: fecal sample | place: Denmark | collected 2008 | reverse complement strand
CACTCTCTCACGCATTATGTCTCTACACTCATTCATCATTCCTACGGTCTATTCCTACGGTCTATTCCTGCTGTCTATTCCTGTGCAGGATCCTCTGCTGCCAGCACTCCGTCCAGAATCTCATAGATTTCTTCTCTTCCCTGCTTGGTCTGTGCAGAGTACGGGATGATCTGTGTGTCCGTCCCCGCCTGTAAGGTGGTGCGGATCAGTTTTATCTGCTTTTGGATCTGGCTGCGGTTGATCTTGTCCAGTTTGGTGGCAATGATGATAGGATCGTAGCCGTTACGACGGATCCAGTCATACATGATCCGGTCATTCTCCGACGGTGCATGTCTAATATCGATCAGCAAAAACACCAGCTTTAACTGTTTGGATTTATGTAGATAATCTTCGATCATCTTACCCCACTGGGCTTTCACATTCTCATTTGCCTGGGCGTAACCGTAACCGGGCAGGTCCACGAAGTAGATTTGATCATTGATATTATAGTAATTGATGGTCTGGGTCTTACCCGGCTGGGCACTGGTCCTTGCCAGGGATTTCCGGTTCATCAGACCGTTGATCAGAGAGGATTTCCCCACATTACTTTTCCCTGCAAATGCCACCTCGGGATGGATATTTTCCGGAAGCTTACTGGTAATACCACAGACCGTTTCCAGACTCACATTCTTTATAATCATAAAAATACCTTTTTCTTTCTGCTTTTTTGCACAAAACGCTGCCCTGTGTCACCACAAGGCAGCGCCCGGATTATTTTGCCTTTTTCAGAGAATCTTCGTGTATGGTGAGAGGCTCGCTCTCTCCATCCACCGCAGCCTTAGTGACCACGCATTCCTCGATGGTATCATCGGAAGGAATCTCATACATGGTATCCATCATTACGGATTCCATAATAGAACGCAATCCTCTGGCACCGGTCTTACGTTCCAGTGCTTTGTCTGCAATCGCCTCGATAGCATCCTGCTCAAAATCTAACTTTACATGATCCATCTGGAACAGCTTCTGGTACTGCTTTACCAGGGCATTCTTCGGCTCCTGAAGGATACGGATCAGTGCTTCTCTGTCCAATCCCCGTAAGGATACACAGATAGGCACACGTCCTACGAACTCGGGGATCAGACCGAACTTCACCAGATCATGAGGAGTTACCTCCTGTAACAGTTCACTGATATCCTTGTCCTCTCTCTTCCCAAGCTCTGTATTAAAACCGATTGACTTGCGGTCCAGTCTCGACTCTACGATCTTCTCCAGACCGTCAAAAGCACCACCACAGATAAAGAGAATGTTGGTGGTATCAATCTGGATCAGTTCCTGATGAGGATGCTTTCTGCCTCCCTGGGGAGGTACGCTTGCCACAGTGCCCTCGATGATCTTAAGCAGTGCCTGCTGTACGCCCTCACCGGATACATCACGGGTAATGGATACATTCTCACTCTTTTTCGTGATCTTATCGATCTCATCAATATATACGATACCATACTGGGCACGTTCCACATCGTAGTCCGCCGCCTGGATCAGCTTTAACAGAATATTCTCTACATCTTCACCTACATAACCGGCCTCAGTCAGTGTGGTGGCATCTGCGATAGCAAACGGTACATTGATGATCTTCGCCAGTGTCTGTGCCAGATAAGTCTTACCGGAACCGGTAGGTCCTACCATGATAATATTACTCTTCTGCAGCTCCACATCGTTCAGATCCTTGGGAGCCGTAACTCTCTTGTAATGATTGTACACCGCAACGGAGAGGACCTTTTTCGCCTCGTCCTGTCCGATGACATATTCATCCAGGAAGTTCTTGATCTCCTTCGGTTTCAGAAGATTGATATCCGGAGTCGCGGTCTCTTCCACTTCTTCGTCTTCCAGTTCCTCCTCCAGGATGTCAGCGCAGATATCTACGCACTCATCACAGATATACACCCCGGCAGGTCCCGCGATCAGCTTGCGGACCTGGCTCTGGGTCTTGTTACAAAATGAACATCTAATGTCATTTCCGGAATTTTTTCCTGCCATTACTACTATACTCCTGTTATTTTATCTCCTTCCGAAGACGCCGCTTTTGCGTCGTAGGAAACGCGAGCCAAATTTCAGATTTGGCTCTGCGATAAAAGCTACTCGTGTAAGGTGATCACCTTATCGATCAGCCCGTATTCACAAGCTTCCTCGGCGCTCTTCCAGTTATCTCTCTCGGTGTCTGCGCAGATGGTCTCATAATCCTTGCCGGTGTTCTCAGCCAGCATACGGTTCAGTTTCTCCTTGGTGCGGAGGATATGCTTGGCTGCGATCTCGATCTCGGTAGCCTGGCCCTGGGTACCGCCCAGAGGCTGATGGATCATGATCTCTGCATTGGGCAGTGCAAAACGCTTGCCCTTGGCACCACCTGCTAAAAGGAACGCTCCCATGCTGGCTGCCATACCGATACATACGGTGGATACATCACACTTGATGTATTTCATAGTATCGTAGATTGCCATACCTGCGGTAACGCTTCCGCCCGGGCTGTTGATATACAGATGGATATCCTTATCGGGATCCTCCGCTTCCAGGAACAGTAACTGTGCCACAATGATGCTGGCAGAAGTCTCATTCACTTCCTCACCCAGGAAAATGATCCTGTCCTTCAACAGTCTGGAATAAATATCGTAAGACCGCTCACCCTTGCTGGTCTGTTCAATGACATAAGGTACTAAACTCATATTCTAAAACCTCCATTGCTTCTGATTAATACTACTATCGTATCCTACTTAGTAAGCTTTTTCAACGAGATCTCGAAGATTTAATAAAAATTTAGGAACTTTTAAATTTGAAAAAGAAAGCGGACCTGGCAGTCCGCTTTCTCTTCGTATCGTATCTTAAAGCACAAATTATGCTTCTTCCGGCTTCTCTTCTGCTGCCTTTTCCTTCTTGGTGGTCTTCTTGGCTGCAGCCTTTGCTTCCTTAGCGTTGTCTACGATGAAGTCAGCTGCCTTTCTTACGCAGAGATCTTCCTTCACCTGCTTAGCACCCTGCTCTCCCAGGAGTTCTTTTACCTTGTCAGCTTCCATCTGATAAGCCTCTGCCATGCTCTTGATCTCAGCTTCGAAATCTTCCTCAGTAGCTTCCATCTTCTCAGCTGCTGCTACAGCTTCCAGAACCAGACGGGACTGGATTCTCTTCAGTGCTTCGGGCTTCAGCTGCTCCATCATGGTCTGAGCGGTCAGACCGGTGAACTGCATATACTGCTCTAAAGTAAGACCCTGCGCCTGAATTCTCTGTGCAAAGTTCTCTAACATCTGTCTCTGCTGGGTCTCGACCATTGCATCGGGGATCTCCATCTTGGCATCTGCGATCACTGCATCCAGAACTGCCTCTTCCTTGGCAATCTTAGCTTCTTCTTCCTTCTTGGAAGTCAGCTTCTTCTGTACATCCTCTCTATACTCAGCCATAGTATCGAAATCAGATACTTCACTTGCGAACTCGTCATCCAGATCAGGAAGCTGCTTCTCCTTGATCTCCTTAACGGTGCACTTGAATACTGCAGGCTTGCCAGCCAGCTCAGCTGCATGATAATCCTCAGGGAAGGTTACATTTACTTCGGTCTCTTTATTTAATTCAGCACCGATCAGTCCCTCTTCAAATCCGGGGATGAAAGAGCCGGAGCCAATGGTCAGGGAATGATTCTCACCCTTGCCGCCTTCAAATGCAACACCGTCTACAAAACCTTCGAAATCGATAACGGTCATATCGCCGTCCTTAACAGCGCGGTCTTCTACGTTGATGGTTCTCGCATTGCTCTCGCGCTCTCTGTTGATCTCAGCGTCAACCTCTTCATCGGTTACCTTAACTTCGATCTTGTCAACCTTCACACCCTTGTACTTGCCAAGAGTCACTTCAGGCTTCAGAGCAACCTCTGCGGTGAAGATGAAAGGCTTGCCAGCCTCTAACTGGGTCACATCGATCTTCGGAGAAGATACGATCTGCTCCTCGCACTCTTCCAGCGCCTTATCGTAAGCATCGGGGATCAGCGCATTTGCTGCATCCTCATAGAATACGGACTTACCGTACATCTGCTCGATCATCTTACGGGGAGCCTTGCCCTTACGGAAACCGGGAATGCTGATCTTGTTCTTATTCTTCTGGTAAGCACCTTCGATTGCCTTCTCCAGTTCTTCAGCAGATACTTCGATGGTCAGCTTCGCCATGTTTTTCTCTAACTTTTCAACCTGTAAACTCATTATAACATTTCCTCCTTTATACCCTTGCGGGTCTGTATCCAGTCGCAGTCATTTTGCAATTATAGCATAAGTTGGCGAAATTGACAACCCTTTTATTTGGGGGCTTTCTGCGTATCTGGGGCATAGAGGCACTTGGAACTGACTCCCGGAATCATTCCCAGCTTCCCGGACAGAGCACTGACCTTTTCCTGCGGGGCGTCCATGACCACACTGATGATATTCATCTGCTTCTCATGATAAGGTATCCCCATTCTTCCGATAATATATTCTCCGTATTCATGCAACAGTCCGTTGATCCGGCCTGCTGCCTCCTTATCCTCCACGATAATGCCTACCAGAGTCACTCTCGTGTTTCCCGTCTCTTTTCCCATAATCAGTCTCCCTTCTGACCGTCCTCTGCCGTATTCTCCAACGGTCTGATATGCGTGGCGATCATGATGATGCGCCCCCTTGCATGTGTGCGGATGTATTCATATGCTTTCTCCCGGTTCTCTTCATCCAGTCCGGTGAACGGCTCGTCCAGCAGAACACACTGTGCTCCTGCTTCCATTGCCCGCACCAGTGACACTCTCCGCTTCATGCCGCCGGACAATTCACGGCAGGGACGTTCCAGCGCTTCCTCCGGCAGTAACCTCGCAAGCACCTCCCGTGCTTCCTTCGCATCTCCCATGACCATTTCCAGGTTCTTCACCGCACTGTATTCTTCGCAGAGTCTGTCCTCCTGAAACTGCACGGAAAAAGCATCGATTCCCGACACTTCTCCCTCTTCCGGCCGTTCCAGCCCGCACAGGCACTTAAAAAAGGTCGTCTTGCCGCTGCCCGAAGGTGTATCCAGAAGATACAGTTCTCCCCCGTGGAATTTCTGTTCCACATGTCGGAAGATCCAACGGTCATGATAGCATTTTCCAAGCTCTGCCACGCGTAAAGTGCGACGTTCTCCTGTGACATTTGTCTTCGGCATTGCCGGTCTCTTACAGGCAGGCTCCCACCGGAAAAAATATTCCACGCAGCCAAATACTATTTTCTCAAACAATACACTGAGCACAATGATCACTGCCGTCCAGGCAAACAGATCCGCCGTATCGAGGTAAATCTTCGCCAGATACAGTGCCTCGCCGATAGAATGCACCGGCGTGCCGATCACTTCCGCTGCCACTCCGGATTTCCAGCTCATTCCCAGGGATAATTGAAATGCGCTGAGCAGGAACGGCTTTAGCGCCGGGCGATAAATATAGAAAAAGCGGGTAGCAAACGGCAGACGAAACACTTCTGCCATCTCTATCAGTTCTGCGTCCGCATTTTTTAAGCCTTCCAGTGTGTTCAGATAAATATTCGGAAACACCACTAAAAAGCAGACTGCCACAGCCAGCGGGGAAGCTCCCCACCAGATCAGTAAAAGCACCGCAAATACCGCCACCGGTACTGCCTTACAAAATACCATAAACGGACGCAGGATCTCCTCTGCCGGACGGTATCTGTAACTTACCGCCGCTAACAGCAGTCCCATAACCGCTCCCAGCAAAAAGCCTGCAGCAATGCGCCACAGCGAGCCAAGGGCGCTACGCCAGAATTCCGCCTGCCCCACGAGGGTTGCCAGTGATCGCAATGCCTGCATGGGTGTCACCACCAGCAGGGAATTATCCACGCACATTGCCGTGACCTGCCATACACCCAGCCAGAAGAACAGAATGATAAATTTTTTGATGTATTTTTTATACTTATTCTGCATCATAATAGAAATCAGATTCCGGGAGTCCGCCGCCTATGGACTGGGAATCCTGGTGAAACAGTACGTCAAGGTATCCGGAAAGTGCCTGCTTCATCTCTGCCTTATCCATATAAGTAATGTTGCAGTCGGGGATTGCTTTCTGCGCAATGGGCGCCTTTGCCACGATCTGCGCTTCCACTGCCAGTGCAGCACCGGTGGCGGGGTCTGCATTGATGGCTTCGGCACTTGCCTTATGCTCTTCCATAAAAGCTTTCACAGCTTCTTCATTCTCTTCCAGAAATTCCTTACGAACCACCGTGACACCGGTGACCATGCTGCTGCCGCTTGCGCCCTGTACCTTATTCCACTCTTCGTTTAGGTCAAAGATCACCTTCAGGGCATCGTTCTGCATGCAGGCTGCGGTAACAAAAGGTTGCGGCAACAGGCCGATGGCTGTGGGATCCTCAGCCAGTACAGATGCTACTTCTGTGGCTTCGGATTTATACTCCAGTGTCACATCGTCCACAGACATGCCGTTTGCATTCAGCAGATACTGCAATACATAGTCCGGCGTGGTTCCTTTCCCGGTTAAATAGATGGTCTTCCCCTTCAGATCCGTAAAATTCGCAAGCCCATCCTCTCCGGATACCATATACAATACGCCCAGGGTATTGATGTCGATCACTTCCACTCCGCCCTGGGTCTTATGATAGAGGATACTTGCCACATTTGCAGGTATCAGTGCGATATCCAGATCGCCCTTGACCATCAGGGGCAGGATCTCGTCTGCGCCGGTAGCCATCCGGAAATCATAGGTATTGGCGGTCTCGCCCTTGTTCGCTTTGTCCATTAAGAATAAAAGGCCTAAAGAGGTGGGACCCTTTAAGGATGCCACGCGCACTACTGTACCATCCGTATTCTGTGATGTCTCTTCGGCAGAAGCGGCCGTGCTTTCTGCCGTGACGTCTGCCACGGTGCTTTCCGTCTGTGTGCTCTCTGTTGCAAGACTTTCCGCTGTGCTCCCGCTATTTCGTGCCTGTCCGCACCCGGCAAGACCGCTGCATAACAGTCCCAGGGTCAGCGCCAACGCCAGTGTTTTTGTGAATCTTGTTTTCTTTTTCATTGTTTTGTCGCCTTTCTATCATAAAATAGTTACATTTTGACAACAAAAAAACACCTTCTCTTCTCAGCTTTCGCAGTTACGTGATAGCTTCAAAGGTCAGTCACTTCTGTGGGATTCCGGTCAGTGGATCCGATGCCGCGCTTTCCGGTCTCCGTTTCTTTCGTTGCTGTTTGAGTGTACCATAAAAATGAAAAACTTACCAGCATGAAAAAAAAGCCCGTGCTCATACTAATACCAAGATAAGTGATCACAAAAAACGCTTATCTGAAACACGAAAACCAATTCCAAACGGAGGTGAACGAAATGGCAAGTAAAACCAATAGAGTAGAAGTTCCCGAAGCAAAGGCTGCAATGGATCGTTTCAAGACTGAGGTGGCATCTGAGCTGGGCGTTAACCTGAAAGAGGGTTACAACGGTGACCTTACTTCTAAGGAAGCAGGAAGCATCGGCGGTGAGATGGTTCGTCGTATGAGCAAGCATCAATTAAAGTAGTACATAAAATCCCCCGCCGGATCTGATCCGATGGGGGATTGATTTTTATGCTGCCAGGTACTTTCTTGTGGTCTTACCCGCCAGTCCGTCTGCAGTAATCTTGCAAGACTGCTGATATTTAATGATAGCTGCTACGGTCTTCCGACCACAGATACCGTCGATATCATCTTCTGTCAGCAATCCGGCTTCCATGAGTTCCCACTGAATCCACTTGACACCCTCACCCGCGGAAATAAATACCTTGATATTCTTCTTCCTTGCCTGTGCCTTACTGGTTACCGTCATGGTAGGCTCTGTGTAAGGGTTGGTTCCCTTCCAGGTTCCCGGTACCTTTACATCGTAGGTGTAATCCATATTCTTAAAAGTCAAGCCATATACCCATTTTGTCGCGGATACCTTGCTCATGACTGTACCATAGTTAATGCCCTTTGCTTCAATACACATAGGGACGCCATTAACCTTGCCGATATAAACACCTACGTGTCCGGATTTCCACAGGACGGTTCCTACTGCAAAATCATTAATCTTTGCAATCGGCATCCTGGTGTACGCGGTCTGATACAGTTGGTAGGAGCCGATGTTAAGCTGCCTGTATCCGGCGATCAGTCCAGAACAGTCCACATTAACCTTGCCGACCTGCCCCTTTCGCCGTGCCTTTGCCATGTAGGAGGTGGTCACGACCTTGGGATACATTCTGTGCATAGTGCTCATTTTGTTTTCGGTCAGAGCACCCTCGGGAATCTTGGCTCCGTAAAAATACGGAGTACCAAGACGTTTTTTTGCGTATGCAACTAATTCGTTTCCTGTTTTCATTTTATTTTCCTTTCTGTATTTTTTAATTATTGTTGTGTTTCTAATCTCCGCTTATTATTCAATCACTCCTTCTGTAAATGGCAAGTTAAACAATGTACCGAGCATAGAAAAAATAGAAATAACAAACGGCAAGATATCCTCTGGTGTACTTATAGTCACCGATTTGATCCCAGAAGGAAAGAATGCATTTGCATTTATAATTACTAATGGTACAAACATTCAGTCGCACACTGCGCAAATATGGAAAAATTTAAACAATGGATCGGTTAATGTATCATTTAAGTTATGGTCTGAAGCTACACTCGTTATGAATGGTACAGTAAGCGGGATTTTACTTTGCATATAAACGTGCTATTAAAAACATTCTCATTTGCAGAGAACGATGCTGTCTATAGTTACGGATACGGTGCCGGAATTGACTCCAAGGAAAAAACAAAGATATCCATCGCTTGCTGCATCGGATATATCCAGTACATTATCACCAGTTACAATCCTCTGATAACCGTCCTTAGGTGCCAGTCTATCTCCATAATTTGTTTTAGCGGTATTCAAGTTTGCATATGCGTTATTACTACCACTTCCGCTAACGGTTGCATGGAATTTGACTTTTTTATACACGGTGCGATCTATGAGTTTTCCGGATCCTATGACTACGGAATATGAACCACTCGTATTAGTTGCATTTGTAGTAGACATTACTATGGCATTTAAATTTACGTTGCCAGTATAATTACCGCCCGTTTTGGTAAATCCGCCACTTATATCCGTATTTACACTACCTTGACCAGATATAAAGAGAGGTATATCAGTTTGTTCTCCTGATTTCCAATCTACCCAAGTGCCATTATATAGGATCTGTACAGTGTCAGTGTCAATATTATAACGTACACTTAACTTGCCATTTACCTCAGTAAACTCTGCATCAATTCTGCTTTCAAGGTCATTCATGTTGTCGGCAGAAAAAGCATCACCTTCCTGGGACAATGTTCCTTCTTCTCTTGCTACGGTAACAAGTTCACTTGTATTATCTTCCTTTGTCAATCTACGTCTCGTTGGAAATTCTGCAATTCTGTCTTTCCATGTTTTTTTCACAAATGCCATTGTAAATACCTCTCTTTCTTTACAGTAATAGTCCGGTTTCATCTCCCGCGAAGATTTCTTCTCCGCAATAATAATTAAAGTTATTCATTAAAATTTCATAAACATCGTACAATATTTGTTCGATGTTATTCCATTTTTCAAAATCATTCAATGGTTGCGCTGGTGTCACAGGTGTAGTCGTATGCACCATATATGCTTTTCTTATTTCTGATACATTTGTCAATATCTCATCAAAATATTCTTTGGTTGGGATTCTAGGTACTTCTGATATAGTCAGATTTAATTCCAAAACTTCATTAAGCAAAGAAATGTTATTTTTTATTCGTTTTAAATCTGATGTATTCAAACACCCTTTTAACCCATTGAGGTATTCAACTTTTTCATCTTCAGAATAGGAAGTCCATGCTTTTGATAAAAGCAAAATTGCTCTATCGACATCACTCTGTGATCGGTCCGTTACCTGGTCCATCCATAAGATCATTATTCAGCAACTCCTCCCTTAATTTTTCATTTTCTTCTTTCAGAAGTTGGTTTTCTTTTTTCAGATTTTCAATGATTTGAAACGGAGTAATTGGATTTAGATTCACAAATAATCACCTCCCGCGTATAACTCTGTACCAGTAAATGCATACTCGGTAACAACAACCGAATATCCGCAGCATGTTGCTGTTGATAAGAAACCTCCCACAAGATCAATAGACTGGCTTTCAACCAGTGATGTTGCTGATTGACCTCTGACGTTATTAACAGCCACCCAGTCACCGCTTTGCTCTTTTTCAATGATGTATTTCAAATTGATTTTTTTCCTTAATTTGTAATATCTCAAAAGGCTGTCAGCAGTGTCTTTCATGATATCAGAATTATGTAATGTCAAATCTCCAAACTCTTTAATATTAGCAACTTCATTTGCATCTATATATTCATCATTGACAGCAGTTGTCAGAGTGGTTTTTTCGTATTTCTTTCCATTAATTGTACACTGGCCGTAGTTCTTCATATTCACGATCATATAATGTACTTTTTTCTCTTTTATCGTACCGGAAGATACAGTGATTGTAGTCGGATCATATGGGTCTGAAAATTCAATACGTGTATCTCCCGCCGGAAGTGTATCATCATAAATATTACTTGCATCAACATCAAGCGCATAAACATTGCTTGTAATCGACACACCTGATACGTATTCTTTCAGAGATACCTCAGTATTTCCATTAAATTTTCTGTTGATAGGAATGGTATATTTCACATATCTGTCCGGTTTATAAATTTTTATTGTTCCGGTCCTGCTATCATCCGCCAATGCTCCTACGGTAAAACAGCACATCTGCAATGCTTCACGGCAACTCTGTATATCAAGCGTGCCGGAAACAGTCAAATTATACACATCCTCGGATATTTCATAATCTGTAATATTCGCACACGCGAATATTGCTTTTATGATGTCTCCGATAGGTTTGTTGGTATACATTTCTCCCTGATCGAAAGTGTAATTATCCAGAAGACCTATTCGGTCTATAAGTTCAAAACTTGCAATATTTTTACTGAATGATTTCCCATCAATAAAGAAAACCCCACATGGTATAGGTTCATCGTTGACATATTCTGTCAGAGTAACTTCCTGAGTTTTTTGTATTGCTTTCCATGCTCCGTCATCGTTCTCTATGTCAAAATCATTGTTTGCATCAATAATAGAGATATTTGCCGTGTTTATGGACAGTGTGGAAGATGTTACATCAACTTCTTCTGTTACTTTAGCAGATTGTATATCTGCACCAGTCCAATCAATCTCCAACCCATAGATGATCCACTGCAGTTCTGCATATCTGTATGGCAATCTTGTTTTTACAAATTCTACTGTAATTTTTTGGTAATTCTCTATTTGCTGTCTGCACACATAGGTGATTGCATCAGGATAATATGTCTTTGATAATAGCTTTATATCATTTACTGCATACCATGTCACAATTATTTCTGCCGGATAATCAAATCCAAAATTAAGTGTAATTCCTGCAGATGTATGATTCTGCGAAAATGCAAAAGTAACAAGTGGATTTGTTGCAAATTTGCATTCAGCACCGGATTGTTCTTGCGACATAAAAGCTATATCGTTCGGATTATTAATTACCGTTTTACTTCCATCAAGCACGAACTGATTTAATTCTAATGTTCCATATTCACTTACTGCCACCTTGCCATTTAGCAAAGACACATCCGCAATATCACTATTATCGTTTGTGCTTGGTGTACTGTCTGCCATAGCTGTCACGTCTGCAAATACCATGTGTGCTTTGCAATATGTTTTTCTCATATTTACCAGCTTTCTGCAGGTTTTACGGCAATAAACTTTACATTAAATCCGCTCCACCATGTCTTACTACCTTTTTCATAAATCATTTTTACATTTAATTTGTTAGGATACATCAGGAATGTAAGTTTTCCCATTGGAGTCCATATTTGCACATTGTGTCCGGTCCCATTATCAATTCCTTTGCTGGATAGCAATTTATACAAATCCACAAAGTCCTGATTCGATGTATCCACGATACCAAAAGTCAGTGACTGATTATGATAAACCGCACCTAATTCATAATTAAGGTTATAATCCTCTGTACGCTCTGCATATTTATATATGAATTCTGTATCAAGAGATACATCTGTCACAGCTACATTATAATTTTTCCCATCAACAGTTATCATACAGTCACCGCCTTTTCAAAGTTTCTGCCAACACGGTTGTTTTCTCTCTCTATCTTAAATTTAAGAAGTCTGATAAGAGCATCCATGTCACCATCAGCGGAAATATATACATCTCCATTTCCACCGCCAAATCCGGATTCTGAAAGTGCTTCTATCATAGCCTGCTTCATAGTTGACAGAGGTGACACAACCTCAGTTTCCCGTTTGTTATCACCTAGTATAGCAGCAAACTCTCTTGACTGTCTGGGAACAACCGTACCACTTGCCAAACGGGGCAGTGATACTGGTGTGATGTTAAATCCAATATGCTTTCCGCCAATGCCGGGAACGATATCAGGAATGTCAAAGCTGATTGCATTCAGCGCGCCTATAATTCTGTTGATGCTTCCCTCAACTATATCAATGATGACATTAAGAATGCCCTTAAGGACATCTTTTACACCTTCCCATGCCTGTCTCCAGTTTCCTGTAAATACTCCTGTGACAAACTTAATCAATCCGCTTAAGATGTCAATGACATGGGATATTATGTTTTTAACCATTGTCAGAAAAGGCTGTAACTGACCAGACATTAACTGGATGCATACCTTCCATTTTATCGATACAATGTCCAATACGGTTTTCAGAAACTCAAATATAGTTCCGATTTCTTCCGATTTTTCCACGAACATATTTCCCATGTCGGAGAAAAATTGAGACACATCGTTCAATATTCCTACGAATGTTTCTCCAAGAAATGCAGCGAAAGGAGCAAACACTTCATTCCATATCTCACTCAGATACGGAGAGATCACTTCAAATGCCTTATTGCAAGCTTCTACTGCACTGGACAACAAATTAAAGAATGCCGGTAGTGCGTCTTCGATCACAAAGCTACCGAGCGGCTCTAAAACATTCTCAAACAGCCACAGCAGACCGTCTCCGATATTATCAACTATCGGTTGCGCAGCTATCTTTAATTTATTAAAGCTATCAATCAGCGGATCAAAATTCACATTTGCAAACCAGTTCTGCACACTTTCTTTGATAGGATCAATGATAGCTTTTATTTTGTCTGCCAGTCCTGCAATCTTACTTTCAATCGGTGCCACTTCAAACATCTGATTTGGATTTACAGATCCACTACCGCCAGATGATGATGTTGACCCATTATCTTTTGTATTCAGTTCATCGAATGCATATACAGATTTCTTTGCTTTCTTTGCCGCTGCCGCGGTCCCGTTAAGGCTCTTTGCATAGTTCTCCTGCACCTTGATAGCCTTTGTAAAAGTACTTGCTCCGGTCAGTGCCGCAAAAAACTGCCCGACATAATTCATGGCAGTGCTCAACAAACTGATAAGCCTTGTCAGAATCGGTTCTATTACCGTCAGAATCGGTGAAAATGCCACAGCAAAGCTATTCTTTAGCTGCGTGAGAGCCGATTTAAGGTTGCTCAATGCCGTGTTGGTAGGATTTACCCCATCATTGAATTGAGCAAGGTTCTTTAAGCCCTCAACCATCGCAGAGCGCAACTTATTGATAAGTGCTATCAGACTTTGAACTCCAAAAACATATTTAAGCATGGTTTTTAAACCAACTTTGAAACCTCCACTGCTTTTTTTAGCAGAATCTCCCATTTTTCTGATAGATTTAGATGCTTTTTCAGAAGCGTCTCTGATATTCTTAATACTATTTGCCTTATCTTCCATTCCGTTTTTAGAATTTTCCAAAGACTGTATTTCTGCATTAAGTCCAAATATGTTATTTTTTGCCCTATCTATTTCAGAAACAAGTGTATCGTAATACTTCAAATCATCTTGACTTGGAGCAATTCCAATTTCTTTAGATGTGGAAAAAATTCTATCCATTCTTTCTTTTGTTGCTTCCAAATTTTTTATATAGGACTCTAAATTAGAAATTTCCTTTTTAGCTTGGTCTATTCTAATTTCAGTATCAATTACAACAGCATTATTTGCCACAAGCACCGCCTATCCGAGCAGTTCCTTGAGGGCCTTTTCGTCTTCCTCGCGCTCCCGCTTCTCCTGCTCTGTCAATTTATCCTTAAGCAGCACCACATCCTTGTTATCCCGGATGTAATCCTGCTCCCACTTTTCCAATTTCTTCCCGGTGGCTCTTTTCTGTCGTATGGATAGGATATGAGTAAAAGTACACTCGCCTATCTCCATGTACGCTGACAGAAATGTCCACCAGTGCATATATTTGTCCGCGCGGATTTCTCTTCCAACCACACGGTTTACTGCAGGGATGATCAGTGTTGCATCCTGCTCCCAGTCCATTACCCGCGGACTTGGTTTGTCCGTCTTTTCGACACCCATGTCAATAAATTCTGCAACACCTTTGAATGCATCTTCCAAATCCTCATCAGGTATGCTGTCGGGATCCTCAAACATGATCTGCCGGATAATCTCACTTTGGATGTAATTTGTTTCTGCCGGTGTATCCCCGGTCATATCCTTGTCAGATAGGGCGGTCAGCACATCCAACACCGCCCTATAATCTGTCCTGATAGGATATTCATGTCCGTTTGCTGTCACGGATGTAGGTAATTCCCATAGATTCATTCCAAACCTCACTTATGGTACTTACTTGTATACTGGTTAATTTTGGTCTGTACCTTTTCAAATCGCTTGCCGGTCTCTGCTTCAATCAGCTTGCCGATAGCATTGAGCACGTTCTCCACGAAAAACTCACCGTTGGCCAGAACAGTAAATGGGGATGTGATGGAGAAGAAACTCTGCGATACGTTAGAATTGAACAGATAGTCAATCTGCTTATACAGCTCTTCTTCCATTTCTTTCACAATGTCAACGATATCCTTGCGCTCATCCACATTGTCTGCGATATGGCTCACTGCTTCAGCTACGTGCTCATACCGCTTGACCAGTTCCACATCCGCAGGATTCATTTCAAACTTACCGAGCACTGTTCCGTTCTTGTCCTCAATGGTGTACTGTTCAAGTCCTCTATCAACTACGATTTTTCCCATATTCTTTCATCCTCTCTTTCTTATTCTGTGTCGCCCGCTGTGAATGTAGGCACCTTAGCAGCAATGGTTGCGGTTCCTTTGGTGCGGTTTCCGTCATACCAAAGATTGAAGTTGATACCAAGTCCGGAAGTATCACCGCCATAAGAAGTGATCTCCACCTTGCCATCCTCTTCCCATGCATCGTATTTGTTTCCGGCATCAGTCTTGTCAATCAATACTTCAAGGATTTTCACCTTGCAGTCATCACCGGACTTGCGGTTCATGGAAATATCTTTCAAAAAATCGTAAATGGAATCTGTCGGATCCGCGTGATACGGTTCGACACTGACCTGGGGAGAATACCCCGTATCGCTAACAGAAACATCACCGGTGACATCGCGGGTCTGCTCAAAAGAGCCATTCATTTCGACACTCATGTCGTCAATTCCTTTTCCCAGCAAGTAATATGCCGGGGAAAGAGTACCGCTTGCCGGCTTCATGTACAGTGCGTGTGCTTCTCGCTTTAATTTAGACATAAAAAATAACCTCCTACCTATAACTGTTTGAGTGATTAGGTTAGCGAGCGGCTTCCATATTGCCGCCCGGTCGACTTCTACAAGTCAAATTCATTTTTATAAGTTGCTGTGATGTTAATGATCCAGTTCTCTGCCTTGTCCTCGTTAATAGAATCAAGGTATGAAGGACTTACTCTCTGTATCTGCTTGAACTCCCTATCCCCCGTAAGAATCGGATACTCTTCCAACCGATACTCTGCATCATTTACCGTTACGGTCTGCCGTTCCAGCCATCTACCAAGATTATCAAGCCACTCCTTGACCTTTGCCTTTCGGCTCTCTGACAGTCCGCTTGCCCGGTAAACTACGATGAATGGGTAATCGCAGATCTGCTCCACATGGCCAGTCACATCCGTCTTTTCCTGTCGGATTGCGCTTCCTGTTGATGGAAACACCGCTTTCCCTTTGGAATCCCCCAGTGTAGCGTATTCGATGGAATCTCCAGGAGATAACCCTGGATATTGGTTGATAAGATCCATCAGAGCAGTAGTGACTACCTCTTGTCCGTCAAGATCGTATCTTACTTCTTCTTTTTTATCTGCCATGATCCACCTACTTTCCCGTGATCTCAAAATGCGGTATAACTCCCAGTTTTGACACGGAAGTTACGGCATATACACCGTCATAGGTGCTGTTCATGTAATCGTAAAATCCGTTCTCATAGTCATCATCCGCAATGGGATCTTCCGTCCATTCCCCCACATAAAAGAAATCGAATTTCTCACCCGGTGTGAATGTAATTGTCTGTGGCAGAAGATCATTTGTCTGTCTGTCCCATGCTTTTGGAGTAAGATAGCTTTTTCCGGCAATCGTATCTCCTGCATCGTACCGAACATTCAGAACCGCATTGTCCTTGGACTCTTCCCCATACTTCTGTACAATGGCAGAGCGGTCTGCCATGACATTTACATCATGCAAAACAGTAGGGTACCACATATCCCCCAAACGGCTCTCATATCGGTTGAAAATCGTTACTGTATCGGAATACATAGCACCCTACCTCTTTACTCTTCTTTATTAAATCTTTTCCACAGTTCCGAGAATTTCTCCCAACCGTACATAGCCACAAATGCCACAATAAATCCGGCTATGATGGCTGAAAGGATCATGTACCATAAGATAGCCTGCCGGATGTACTGCATATATGCGATAAATACAACCACAGTCAGTCCGATGGACAGGACAAACACGAGAATGTCGGTCGGAATCTTGGAGAGAAAACTTACACCCTTGAATACCTGGGTAATCAAGGATACAAGGAATGCAAGTATCCCGATAATAGTTAATAGCTGCGCAATGCTTGTAATTGCAATTTCCATGTTACACCTCCGGATAATAGAATGGATATGCTCCACCAAACAGAAGATTTACTCCGTTTTTGTCTTTTGTACCTTTCAGGTATTCGTTGATGGTATCCGCATATAGTCTTGATTGTGCAGATTTGTCTGACAAGACCTTGCCTATCAGACCACTGCCAGTATCATAAGAGATACTTTCGTTTCCTGCAGATACGGATTTCACCGTCTTATTTCCCTCTGCTTCTGTTTCTGCCTTTTCAATCTTTGCCATGATGTTTACCAAAGCACATTCACAGCGTTTGACCGCTTCGGCATCGTATGCCACATCCGGGAATGCAAAATCCAGCTTGCATCTACCATCAACACCCGTCACAGCATTCTTGACAAGCTTTTCAGCGTCCCAAATGAGCCGATTAAAAACCTTATCATCAACAGTAGTCCCGTATAAAGTTTTGTAAAACGCATAGTCTACATACATACTGATTTACTCCTGCTGTGCTAAAAACTCGTCAATAATGTCTGCCTTCTTCGTCTTGGTTATGCTATAGCCCAACTCATCAGCCAAAGATCTGATTTCAGCAATCGTCATGCCATTCAGATCTTCGGCTGTGTATCTGCTTAAGCTATAGCCTGTTATTCCCCCAGGCTTGCCGCTGCCGCCTGAGTGATCGTACCTTTTACAACACCTGCGGTCATATCAGCAAAGATCTTGATACCAGACAGGATGGTGTCATCTGCAGTCAGGCGATCGTAATCAGCGTACTCATGGATTGCGATCATTCCAGTCTCATCAGATACAAAACTGAATGCCTTTGCAAGATCGCTCTCGTTGGCAGGAACATAGTAACCAACCATGTTCTGTTTTGCGGTTGCGAAGAATGTCCCGGCAGTGATTCCGCTGTTGATGATCACGGTACCAAGACCGAGGAAATTCTCAACATAGGTGAAGCCGAATGCATTCTGTACGGTGATCTGTGCCTTACCCAGATAATCAGCAATGTCGGTAGGATTTACAAAGTAAACCGCTTCAACATTATCGTTCTCAAACGCAATCTGCAGCTTTGCCCATGCCTGTGCCAGTGCAGCCTGGATACCTACACCAGTTACGGTAGGCTGTCCAAAGATGGTAAGGGAGGAGATGATTCCGCTTCTGATGCCGGTCTGAATGTCCTGCAACATCTTGGTACGGGTCTCATTTACTGCCTGATCATATCCCTTGTCCAGAATGGCTTCTGCGGAAGTGGCTTTTCTCCACTTGTCAAGGGTGATCTCTCCGATAGGTGTATCGGTGGTGGTGTACTGAGACAGGGGAATGATCTCACCTTCAGGAACAGCACCGCTCTGAAGAGTACCAGTTACTGTGTGTCTCTTAAGCAGAGTGCCTGCCTGCTTGGGAATCAGTCTCATGACACCGAGCAGCTCCATCAGCTTCTTGGTGGAATAGCCAAAACTGGACACAAAATCAATCTGTCTTGCTGTCGCAAGGTTGGCATTTTTGATCAGATTCTCTTCTGCGGCTGTCGTAATGTTTGCCATAAAAAAATACCTCCAATAGTTTTTGTTGGTCAGCGATCCACTCAAACTGTGGACCGGTTAGATAGGTTACTGGAAGAGACTAAGATTATCCGCAATCAGCTGTGCGCGCTGTTCCGGTGTATACTTGAATCTTCCCTTGTCATCGGTAGCGTAGATATCATCCTTGGACTTGATACAGCCACCATTGTTACCGCCCTTATTTACGCTTGTAAAATGTGGAGTAACAATATCCTCTGCCTTAAACAGCATCTTGCTGTCCTCAGCTTCTGACAGAGCCTTAATAGCACTTTCGATATCAGATTTCTGATTCTTGGATGCTTTCAGAGTGGGAATGTCAAGGCATCCCATGATAGCCTTTTCATTCAGACCGTTGGCAGATTTGATAGCTTCTTTCAGAAGATCATCGAAATCTCTGTCAGCAATCTTCTGCTTATAATCTTTCTCTGCATCTTCTGCTTTTTTCTTCCAGTCCGCAATGGACTTGTTCAGCTTTTCAACATCAACCCCGTCAAAGCCTTTTAAGGTCTCTTCCGCGGTATCTGCCCTGCCTTTTTCCTTGTCACGCTCCGCGGTCATATCGTCCAGTTTCTTCTGAACCTTATCGATATCTTTGCCGTTCTCAGCCATGACAAAATTGATCTGCTCCTGAGTTAATCCTTGTGCTTTTAATTCCTCTGTTTTCATACAATCCTCCATATTAGGTTGTTTTAGGTCTGTAACCATCGACCATGTTGTTGTGTATGCTTGTCATTTTAGGTCTGTCGACCAAACCGCGTGAATCGGATTCGAACCGATATTGCACCATTTCCATAGTGCAGTTTTTGCCATTAAACTATCACGCAGGGCTTTCGCCTTTAGGAGAGGTCTGAAAGAATATAAGAATGCCTGCGATTTAATTTTATCACACTTGTTATTTTATGTAAATATTAAATATCTAGTGTTTTTATATCACATGTTATTTCACGTAAAAAGAGAGCAGTTTTACCTGCCCTCTTCTGATTTTACATTCTCTCAAGCATCTTAACGTACTTGTCGATGGTTTCCCGCTCTTCCGGTGTGTCAGCATCACGCTTAAGTTCCTTCAGTTTGTTGTGCATGTCTCCCATAAAGTCCTCGAGATCTGCGAGCATACTCTGCTTACTGGCCATAGAATGGTCATTTCGGTACATCCGCTTGCTGTCCATGTATCTTCTCTCAGAGTAATCACCGTCATCATATGAGTTACCATCATCGTATCTGCGAGAATACCTTCCCATGCTGTCTCTCTTTGCTCTCATCCGTCCTCTTGCCTGGCTGTATCTGTCATCATCGTACTCTTCCATTCCCTCAACAGTCTTGAGATCCTTGTACATATCAATCAGCTTGAATGCGGTATCAAGATTTCCAGTGGTCAGCCCCTTGTCCGCAATCTTGTCGATTTCCTCGCAAATTACATCTAACATCTTGTCATGTCTCATCATGCTCACCTCACATTCTCGACACGCAGAGTGCCGCTTACTGTCACACCGGCAGTATCAATCTGCAAACCAACATTTGCAACATTGGGATACTGCGCCAGTACGGTCCTGATCGCATCTACAATCGGCACCGTCACAAATCCCGCCGCTGTGGTGGTGGCTGTTACTGTCGTACCGGTAGCAACACCATCTGCCAGCACAGACACAACAACATTCCCGGCAACACCGGACAGTGTAAGTGCAGCATCAATGTCCCACAGACCGCCAGTCCGCAGAGATAAAAGACCGTTGCTGTTTGTAATTTTGCTGTTGGTATTTTTTACTGTCTGAAATGGGATATACTGACCAACCACAGAAGTCCATCCCGTTACTCGTCCTAAAAACATAATATTCACCTCTTTCTGTCAGAAATAGGGTGCACCCGCAGGCACACCCTATTTCCGAATAAGCCTTACGCTCCGATCACTCGCTATGCAATTGTGGTACCGTTGTAATACCCGGCATAAGTCTGTCCGCAGCAACAGTACGGGTTCTGCACCACGTATGCCGGTGTAGGACTGGGTCTCAACTGGTTTACAAGGTACTGGTTCTGTGCACTCTGAGATGCCGCAAGCTGCAAGGAATTGATCTGCTGATTCTGCTCAGCAATACGCTGATTAAGAGCCTCAACCTTGTTAGCCTGGATTGCTTCAAGGATTGCACGGGTTCCTGCGTTCTGGCTTTCGATAATATCTCTAGTGTTGTTAGAGTTATTATAGTTCGTCTGGCAGAAGCCACTCTGAATCGCATTGTTGGTGGCGTTAGCGTTCTGCAGTGCATCATAGCGGCTCTGGCAGCAACAATCTGCGATCTGAGTCTGCAAACCGTTGAATCCCTGCATCATTGCCACATTGGTAGCATTGCCCTGAGTCAGAATGTTGGTGTTTACACCATTGATAAGCTGTGCCTGTGTGTAAAAGCCATCGCACATCCCGGTGTTGACACTATCAATCTTACGCTCGATGTTGGCAAAGTCGGAAGTCAGAATGTATCCGTCTGTTGCGGATCCCGAACCACCGCCAAAGCCGAAGCCATTTCTGCCCCAACCGAAGATCAGGAACAAAACGATCCACCATGCACCGTTACCTCCCCACATACCATCATCGTTACTGTTTCTGTTACCCTGTAAGAGAGCAATATCACTTGCTGATAATCCGTCTGTCATTATAATCTCCTCCGATTATGATTTATTTGCTTAAGCCGTGTCGACCCGACTTATTGCCGTAGTAAATATTGCATTTGCTGTGCCATTTGCTGTGCCTGGTTAAGCTGTTGCTGATTGATTTTCCCCGACCGGAGCATTTCCATCAACATGGTTTGAGGATTAACTCCATGCATCTGCCGGCAGAATTGATTAAACTGCTGCACCATAGACATAGGGCTGTCCTGATTAACCTGATTGTACAAAGAGTTACTCATTTTCTGTCACCTCTTTCTTTCTGACAGCCGGCTTGTTGGAAGATTTCATTTGTCTTTCCAACTCTTCATATTTTGCCTTCAAATCGTCAAATTCGTTCCGTGTAATAAAATTATCACTGGATTGATTTAAAACGCTCTGTGAACCTTGTGGAGCGTTCTGTGCGCGTTCTGTGTAATCAAATACCCGTAGTGGCAAAGGCATCCCGCTTGCATCTGCTGATTTGAGGTAAAAGCACTGGCTCTCGCTGTCCATCAGCAATACGGATTCCCCTCTGCCAACGATCCATGACTTCGCACCGCTTTCCCCCGACACCCAGTTAATCCCATTAGATGAGGGAGCAGGATAGGATGCTTGCGATTGCATAGTCGGTAAAGCCTGTGGCTGATAGCCGGTCTGATAATTCATGTAAGGGTTCTGCGGATACGGCATTGTTCTTTTCCTCCAGTCTATTCAGTTCGTCCATGATATCCCTATCATCCGTGGATAAATAGAGATTGCTATAACCTTTTTTCATACTTAAATTCTGACACAAAAATAGAGCCAATACGATACCGTAAATGGCTCATATAAGGCTCTAAAAAGTGTCACATATACAATTTATCAATTTTGCATTTTATGCGCTTATTTAATCGTTTAGCAGTGCTGAGAGACACATTCATGCGCTCCGCACATTCTTCCAGTGGTACATCCACGCACCGCATATCAAACAGTGTGCGCTCATCCTCTGTAAAATTACATTCTGCCAGCAGATATCTGATCTCCGGCATAGTAAATTCACAGATTTTCAATTTTTATCCCCTTTTACAGAAACAAATTATCTCGGCTGCATTTTTGGTAGACGTTTTTAATATGCTTGATTGCCATGACAGCTAGGTTGTTCTTAAAATCCGGGTGCTCGTTGCAATATGTTTCATACACATCTATATCATACAGAATCTGGTCGAAATGCTCTTTTGTGTGCTTTACTTCGTGCAACAATTCATCATCAAACCGAAGGATTCTGTATCTCGATGACACAGCAGTGCTTTCTCCCACTTTTCTTTCGACATCGGCAAGGTTTTTT
>UMJZ01051609.1_pt1 | contig 31670 bp, 31 predicted proteins | sample 1966181 | NCBI WGS metagenome assembly UMJZ01 (sample SAMEA4836163, study PRJEB28245) | human gut metagenome | biome: gut microbiome; material: fecal sample | place: Denmark | collected 2008 | reverse complement strand
CCCCCCGCATGTGATTGTCAACAATTATTAGAACACAATTCAAAATTTAATTTCTTTTTTTACTGCTGTTAATAAAGTAGACACTATTTTATTTTTTTCTGACAACAAATAAGGTTAGGAAGTGCATTAAAATATATATGTTCAACTTAAAAATTATGCTTATAAAAAATTCGACTATTTTTTAAAGAATTGCAATAATTTATTTTTTACTATTTTAAAGCTAACATATTTGTTAAAATAATATAGATATGGAATACGTAAAAATAAAAGTAGACGAAAGTAAGGCTGAAGAAATAAGAGATTTCTATGACGTGCCTGTTAATCAAAACCCTAAAAATGAATACGAGTATTTTAAAGCAGTTACACCTGACAATGTCGAAGTGACATGTTATCGCTCAAAAAAGCTTTTTACTATAGTCTTTGCTGGCGATAAAGAAGCTGTTTTAGATGAAGCTAGTATCTTCGCTGATAACGTTATGTTAACCGAAAAAAGAAGCAACGATGTCGGACCAGATTATTGGGAAGATATTCACACTCAAATTGGTTCTGATGAAGTTGGAATTGGAGATTTCTTCGGTGGCTTTTATGTTGCAGCTGTATATCTATCTGGAAACGATATTGGACTTATAGATAAATTAGGTATAGCCGATTCTAAGAAGCTAACAGATAGCAAAATGCTTGAAGTAGCACCTATTTTAAGACAAAACATCAAGTGTCACGTCGTCTCAGCTAGCGCTAAAAAAGTAAATGAACTAGTTGATAAAGGCTGGTCAACTCATAAAATAATGGCTAATTTACATAATTTAGCTCACATAAAATTAATAGAAAAATATAACTTATCTAGCGATACATACATATATATAGATCAATTTGAGCCTGAACAAATATATAAAAGATATTTAGGATCAAGCGTCGTTAAAAACCCACTAGTATTTCAAACTAAAGGTGAAAGTTTCTATCCAAGTATTGCAGCTGCCTCTGTTTTAGCAAGATTTGCCTTTTTAAAAGATTGGGAACAAATGGAAAAAACATTGGGGACTGAAATTCCTAAAGGAGCTGGAATTCAAGTTGATAAAGTATTTATTCAATTAGTCAAAAAATACGGTTTAGAATATATGAAAAACTATGTCAAAACTCTTTTTAGAAATTATAAAGACATAGCTAATAAGGAGTGATTATGAAAAAGCATAGATTATCCTTTATTGTAGCTGTCGTTTCTTTACTTATCGGTTCGTGTGGCCCAACTAAAACTCCAAGTAGCTCGACAATTTCTTCAAGTACAAGCCAAATAACTGATAGCAGCTATTTATCAAACATCTCTTCAACTGATTTGATATCATCAAATACTACCATAAGCTCAAGCACTACTGTAAGTAGCAATAGCACTTCATCAAGTACATTTACTCCAACTAAACCAACTGGAAAAATAGATGATCCTTTTAGCAAAACAACTTGTACAAATTTTAGAATTTATACTATTGAAATGATTAATCAATACGGTGATTCCTTATTGATTCATTGCGGTGGAGATTACGATGATCCAAACGCTGATCACAGCGACGATTTCAATATGCTTATAGATGCTGGTCAATCAGCTGATTCAGGTACAAATGGATTAGTAAGAAAAGCTGTTAAAAAATATGCTAATAACGATTTAGATGTCGTATTATTTACTCATGGACACGCAGATCATATCGGTGGTATGCCTGGACTATTTAACAATAACAATATCGACGTAGACATGTTTATAGACTTTGGATACATTTATGCTGGTAATTCTGGCAACGCCCCAACTGCTGGTTATAATAGCTATGCTGAAGCTAGAAATAGATTAATTGCAAAAGGAACAAACTATTGCACTGCCTCTGCTTCTATCAACAATTCAGGCGTATGTAGTTCTAAATACTACTTAGCACCAGACCTAACTTTTGAAATAATCGATACTGGAAACTATATAAACGATCCGTTTGAATATGTTCATAATAGTGAGTGTAATAACACCTCTATTGCTGGATTAGTTAGATATAAAGACTTCACTTTCTTAACAACTGGAGACTTAGACTCTGAAAGTGTTTTATGTAAATATCCTGATTTACCTAATGACGTCACTTTGTATAAAGCTGCACACCACTGTTCTGACACTTCAAACTCAGCACAACTTCTTAATAGAATAACTCCTAAATATGTAGTTATGTCAGCAGCTTGTTTAGGTGCATACTCAAATTACAATACAGGGTCAACAAATAAAGATCATCCTAACCCAATCGCATTAAAAAGAATATTTAGTAAAGTCGATAAAAATAACGTTTTCCTAAATATGACAATGGGAACTATCATATGTAATATCGATGTAGACGACCCTACCAAAATAACTTTCTCTGGTGAAGGAGCTACAAAGATGAAAAATCCTAAAAAGACAACTGATCCAAATGCTCCAGACATAAAAGAAGAAAAAGACTTACCACTAGTTCAAACTTACTTTTATAATCATACGTTAATAAATTATAGTGGTACAGAATCTACTTTAGCAAATATGACAAAAGTTTATCCTGATGTAACTCAAGAATAATGTTTTTTAACACAACATCTAATTTGGGTGTTGTGTTTTTATTTTATCTTTTAATAAATTTTCTAAGTATGGTTTTATTGAGTTTAAAATAATAGCTGTAGCTTTTTGATTTTGCTTTATAGTTCTTTTTCTTTTATTAAACATGTCTAACATAAATTTATAATCATTATATGGGTTAAAGTTATTATATTTAGTCGCTTTAAAAGCTCCTTCATCGTATAAATATTTCAAGAGTTTCCTAGAAAAGTATTCTGTAGTAAGCTCCAAAAAAGAATTATTTTCAACAGCGTGTAATAGCTTAAAAAGCTGCTCTTTAATAGATACTTGTTCATCAAGATCATCACGTCCAAACTTATTAATGCAAGAACTACCTATCGGATATAATTCATTATTATTAAGTCTATTTTTTATAGTAAAAAGATACTTCAGATGCTCTTTACCACATATGCAAGATTCGCTAAGCGAATCATCTTCTTCAAAATTACAAATTTCCCATTCGTATCTTGCAGAGCTCCATTCTTTAGATTCGGAAAACTTTATAACAGTGAGAATTAATTTAGTAACATAACTAGAATTTTTCATCTACTATAACACCATTACCTTTTACAAATTAATTATAACATTCAAAGTATCTTTTAAACATATTATCAAATAAAAAAGCAACTGAGAAATAACTCTCAATCGCTTTATTAAATTTGATATCAATTGTTACAAAACCATTTTAACAATTCTTTAAAGTAATCATCAATTGGTGAATAAACAACAACTTCTTCCATTGTCCAAGGATGAACAAACGATAATTTAAATGCGTGGAGGCATTGGCCTTTTGTTGCTATTTTATCATTCTTTCTTCCATAGACCTCATCACCGACAACTGGATATCCAGCATATGCCAAATGAACTCTAATTTGATGAGTTCGACCAGTTTCAAGTTCAGCTCTGACAAGAGCACCTTTGTTATATTGATTATAAACAGTAAAATGCGTAACAGCATTTTTACCATTTATTGGATCGACAGCCATTTTTAATCTGTCATATTTAGATCTACCAATCGGTGCATCAACTTTAAATGTTTGATGATCTGGATGACCATAAACCAAAGCTAAATATTCTCTTTTAACTTCATGCCTTGAAATCATATCAGTGAGTAAGTTAGCAGTATCGTCATCTTTAGCTACGACAAGTAATCCTGCTGTATCTTTATCTATTCTATGGACGATACCTGGTCTTACAAAACTATTGGTATCACCTTGGTCTAAATATTCTCCGTATTCTTTAACTAAATAAGCTAATCCGTTAACTAAAGTATCATCATAGTGGCCAGGAGCTGGATGAACAACTAAACCTCTTGGTTTATTAACTATCATAAGCCATTGATCTTCATAGACAATTTGCAAGTCCATTTTAGTTTTAGTTGTCATATCTGGTGGTAACTCAGGTTCGTTATACGAAATTTCATCACCACTTTTAATCTTAGTGCCGTTTTTAGTAACTTCTTTACCGTTGATCAATACTTTATTAGCTATGATTTCTTGAGCTTTATTTCTCGTCAAGCCAAGTTCTTCAGCAAGTATTTGATCAAGTCGACCATCAGTTTTACTCTTTACTATTTTCATCATGTTCTTCGGTACTTTCGTCACTTGTCGAAGCGTCATCTTCTGCTGAGTTTTCTTTTAATTCTTCAGTTAATTTTTTGCTATCGATATTATTGCTTTTTTCTTTAGCTTTTTCTTTTTCTTTAGTCTCTTTAAGATCGACTATTATTTCACTTATCATCAAGAGAATTACTCCGACAACAAGGCAAGAATCAGCAAAGTTAAATGTTGGGAAATGATATGAACCAAAAGTAAATTCTAAGAAATCAATTACCCCATTTTTATAGAAAGCTCTATCTATTAAGTTTCCTAAAGCTCCAGGAATCATCAAACATAAAGAAAGTCTTTGGCAAAGAGTTAACTTTTTAAATTTAGCTATTAAGAAATAAATCATAACCGCTGAAGCGATAAGAGATATTGAAACTAATAACCAATCTTTACCCGCAAACATTCCCCAAGCAGCACCAGTGTTATACAAAAGAGCTATTCTAAAGAAACCTGGTATAACAGTTATAGCATGACCTGGCTTAGTTAAAAGAATATGTTCTAAGCCAAGTTTGCTAACTATATCGATAATAAATAGTAATGGTATTAACCATAACCATGACTTAAAGAACCATTTTGCGCCTTTGCAAAAAGTGTTCCAAGCCTTATTCATGCTTTATAACCTCAGCACATCTTTCACAGATGTGGTGACCTTCACTATCTTCTTCAAGGTGATCAAAGTAGCACCAGCAACGTTCGCATCTTTCACCAACAAACTTAGTAGCTCCTTCATTTTCTCCTAAAGTAACTTTTGCAACTTGAAGAATACGTGCAAGTTCTTCTTCACCTAACTTATTAGCTAAAGCGAGTTGTTCGCCTTCTAAAGATAAAGTTAAGCTTGCTTCTGGATTTTGTCCAAATAAGCCATTGCTTCTAGCAACTTCTAATAACTTTAATGCCTTATTACGAATAGCAACTAAATTCTTATATTCGTTTAAAGCAACCTCATCAACTTTTTCAGTTGGATAATCACTTAAAGCTATTGAACCTGGTGTAGCACCTTTATGTAAGTGATCGTTAACTTCTTCCATAGTGAATGGGAGAATTGGAGATAAAGCAATTGAAAGCTTTCTAACCATTTCGTAAAGAACTTTTTGAACTCCTTTACGTCTTAAAGAGTCAACTGCATCGCAGTAAAGAACATCTTTAGCTAAATCTAAATAGAAAGCACTTAAATCGTTAACCATGAAGTTAAAGATTGCACTTTGAACACCGATAAAGTCATATGAAGCATATTCTTTATCTACTGTTTCCATTAAAGAATTAAGTTTAGCTAAGATCATCTTATCTAATTCACTTAATTCATATTCGCATTCTGGATTAAATACATGTTCAGCATCGTCAAACAAATTAGCTAACATAAACTTAAATGTATTTCTAATCTTTCTATAAGATTCACTGACAATTTTAATTAATTCTTCTGATAACTTTGATTCAGCTTGGAAGTCGATTGTAGAAACCCATAATCTTAAAATATCAGCACCATATGTATCACAAATCTTGTTTGGATCAACGCCGTTACCTTTTGATTTAGAGAATTTTTCACCATTTCCATCAACAATCATACCATGGGTAACAATTGATTTATATGGAGCGATACCTGTAGTAGCAACAGCCAAAATTAAAGAGGAGTTATACCAACCTCTGTATTGGTCGTTTCCTTCAAGATATAAGTCAGCTGGATATGGATAACCTTTAGCTATATCTACTGATCTAAATGAAGAGCCAGAGTCAAACCAAACATCCATAATATCTTTTTCTTTAGTGAAAAGTCCGTTAGGTGAATGTTCTGTTGTATAACCTTCTGGTAACAAGTCTTTGGCTTCTCTTTCATACCAAACGTTAGAGCCATATTGTCCAATTAATTCAGCAATGTGATCAAATACTTTTTTGTCCAAGATAGCTGTGCCATCTTCAGCATAAATAATCGGAATTGGGACACCCCAAGCTCTTTGTCTAGAAATACACCAGTCTTCACGACCTTCAATCATGTTATGTAATCTAACTTTACCCCATTTTGGAGAATAGCTAACTTTTTCAACTTCGTCTAAAAGGTTTTGTTTAATAGCTGATAAAGAGCAGAACCATTGTGGTGTTGCTCTAAAGATTAAAGGTTTACCTGTTCTCCAGTCATGTGGATATGAGTGAGTAATTTCAATAAGTTTTAATAAAGCGCCATTTCTTTCAAGAAGCTCTATCGATTTATCGTTAGCTTCTTCATAGAAAAGTCCAGCAAGTTCTTCACCTGCATCTTTAGTCATATATCCATGTTCATCAACTGGGCAATATGGTTTAATACCATATTTCAAGCAAACTTTAAAGTCATCTAAACCGTGTCCAGGAGCGATGTGAACACAGCCAGTACCAGCATCATCGCTGACATAATCTCCAAGGATAATTAATGAATCTTTATCGTAATATGGATGTTTGCACTTAGAAAGTTCAACTTCAGATCCTTTGAATTCTTTAATTAATTCACATTCTGATAATCCAAGTGTTTCTTTTAATTCTTCAGCTTTAGATTTTAAGAAAATCAAATTACCTTTATCTGTCTTAAAAACGCCATAAGTAAATAATGGGTTTAAACAAATAGCTAAGTTAGCTGGTAAAGTCCATGGAGTTGTTGTCCAAATGACAAAATAATCACCGACTGAGATTGGACCTTTAGCTTCAGTGACCTGGAATCTAACATAAATTGTCTTAGCTGTGACATCTTTATATTCGATTTCAGCTTCAGCCAAAGCAGATTCACTAGATGGGGACCAGTTAACTGGCTTCAAGCCTTTATAGATATAGCCTTTTAAAGCCATATCAGCAAAGATTTCAATTTGTCCTTTTTCATATTCTTTTGTCAAAGTAATATAAGGATTTTCATAATCGCCAACAACGCCTAATCTAAGTAATTGCTTTCTTTGTCTATCAACTTGCTTAAAAGCATATTTAGCGCATTGTTTTCTAAAGTCGACAATTGGAGTAGTTTTTCTATCAACTCCGTTTTTAACTACTGCATTTTCGATAGGTAATCCGTGTGTATCCCATCCAGGTGTGAATGGTGTATAAAAACCTTTTAAAGATTTATAACGGATAATCATATCCTTTAAAATTTTGTTTAAAGCGTGGCCAGCATGCATGTCACCATTAGCATATGGTGGACCATCGTGAAGGTAAAAAGCTTCACGACCATCGTTTTTTTCAAGCATCTTGTGATATAAGTCCATTTCACTCCAATGCTTGACATAAGTAGGCTCTTTTTGAGCTAAGTTAGCTCTCATTTCAAAATCGCCTTTGTTCATTATTAACGTCTTTTTAAGTTCCATGTTTTCCTCCCAAATAAAAAGGCCTTTTTGCCAAGGGTGCATCACTGCACGGTACCACCTTGGTTCCAAGACACATTGTCTAAGCACTCATTATTCCTATAACGCTGGAAAGCGGGAAAATCCATAACTCCGAGTGATATACTTAGTCTAGTTTTCTATCGCCTTACACCAACGCGACTCGCTTTAAGAACTTAGAAAAAGTACGTGTCTCTTCTACGTCCTTATTATTATAATAAAAACTTTTATTATAAACAATATAAAAAACCTCAAGTCTAACCGATTTATGTTAAACATTGAGGTTAATATTAATCTTTCAATTCTTGAGCTATTGCAAGCTTTAAAGATTCGATATCTTCTTCCTCTTCACGTTGCTCACTAGTTTTGAAGTGGAAAGCAAAAGCTAAAATATCATCATAAGCAATTTTACCACTAGTTATGTGAATAATCATTAAGTGATCTTTACCTGGATATACCTTCATAGTTGAAGGAGCCTTTTTAATTCTCTTTGTAATGGTATAAAAAGTGCTTGATGTGACATAGGAGTCATCAGATCCTTTAAACATTAAAGTCTTACACTTTACTTTTCTAAACCACTTACGTTCCCTAAATGTAGCTAAAGCAATGTTATAAGATAGTCTTACAACACCTTTAGTCTTCATTTTAGCCATAATTCTTGCAGCTTTTTTTCCGTGCTTAATTCTGAGTTTAATACTCTTATATGCAACTTTTAGATAAGTTTTTAAAAGCTTAGTTTTAACTAAATAAATAGTTGGAGAAGCTAAAATTAATTTTCTAACTTGTGGAATTTGGCTAGAAACGTGAGCACAAATACCAGCAGAAAAAGAATAACCCAAAAGATAAATAATATATCCTTTATCAGCATAACTTTGGCAAAAGTCTAGTAACTTTCGATACATGAGTTTATGTTTATAAGTTTTTTTATCTGTTGGATCGTATAAATATGCTAATTTAACTTCGAGATTTTTCTTAGTGTTAATTTTATCAAAATAATCTTTAAACTCTAAAAAATCATGTCTTTCACTGTTAATAAAGCCATGAACGCAGATAATTACAATTTTCGCATTATCCATTAAGGAAATTGTATCTTGTGTATTCATTATTACTCCTTAAATAAAAACATAAAGACTCCTGCTGCAATAGCAACATTTAAAGAATCAATATTTGCAATGTCGAGTTTGACTTTTTCACCTGGAATTGTCAAGTGTTCTTTTCTAATTCCAGTACCTTCATTACCAAAGACTAAAACAAAAGGCGTATCATTTTTGACCTTGCCCTCAACTATTTTACCATCTAATACTGTAAAGTAAATCTTATGACTTGTAAAATCAGTAAGTTCTGCATATCCAATTGGTAAATTAAATATTGCTCCCTTGGTAGCTTGAATAGCTTTAGTGTTATATGGAGACACGCAGTCATTAGATAAAGCGACACCAGAATATCCAAATGCAGAAGCTGTTCTAATAATAGTACCTAAGTTTCCAGGATCTTGAACGCCATCCAAATAAATAACTTTATTGCCAAAAGTTTTGCTCAATTTATAACTTGCAACTCCCATAGCGACTGGAATACTTTTATACGAAGATAACTCTCTATACAAATCTTTAGACAATATGTAAGTATCAAAATCTTCATATCCATCAACAGAGTTTAAAGCAACAATATATTTCAATACACCATTATTCTTGGCCATTTCTAACAAATCTAAACCTTCGATAAGAATTAATTCTTCTTTCTTACCGCCTTTTTCTTTTAATTCTTTAAGACATTTGTAAAATTTGTTAGATTTTGAAGTAATTTCTTTAATCATTGCATTTCTCCATTGAAGTTTCCTTCGCGTATATACATCTCTAATTTATCATAGTCTGGTAGATTTTGATAAACTATTTTATAAAATTTATCTGAATGGTTTGCTTGGAAATAGTGAGCAAGTTCATGAACAATTATCGCATCGACTATATGTGGTGAAAAAGATAAAAGTTGTCTATTAAAACTTAAAGTGCTAGTTCTTCTTGAATTGCTTCCCATATTTCCTATAGCATCGCTTACTCTAATTTTAAATTCGTGATCAATATTCATGACTTTTTTCCAAAGTTCCACTCTTTGACTAAAATATTCTCTAGCTTCTTTATTTATAAACCTATCATAGCTAGCATTATCTTTAAAAGAAAAATATAAGGAACCTAATTTATTTGTTAATCCAATAATTACGTTCTTTTTTTCGCCTTTATAATACATATAATCAACCCCAAAAGGCTTAATACCTAAAGGTGAAGCCCTGAATTTAGAACATAAGTCTTGAGCAATTTTAATATATTCAGGTTTTTTTGAAGGTAATACTGCCTTAAAATAACCAAAAGCTAAAGCGACTCTAATTCTTCGGCAATCACTTTTATAAAATTCAATAGGAACAATTCTTCCTTTTTTAATAACATCACTTATTGCAACTAATTCCATTTATTTTTCTCCGTTATTATTATAGTTATAAATAGTTCATACTTCTACTTCTATAAATCTTTTATTTTAAATTATGCTATAATAAAGCCCTATGAAATGTTTAATTATTGTTAATGGATATAACTACTCTTTATCCCAAGTTTATAAAGTTAGAAGATTAAAAGAAGAGTTTAGCAAGTACAATGTCGAAGTAATAGAAAAATCAACAATTGATATTACTTCTTCTTTTGAAGATGGCAAAGTGTGTGTCAAAGATATTGAACAATACAGCTTTTGTATCTTTTTAGACAAAGATAAATATTTATCATATGCTATTGAAAAATATATACCTTTAATTAATAATGCTAAAGCTATCGAAGTCTGCGATGACAAAATGCTCACTTATACTTTCTTAAATAACTTAGGTATCAAGACTCCTAAAACCATACCAGCACCATTATGCTACGATCCAGACCCTGATCCTGAATATTTAATTAAATGGGTTAAAAAAGTTAAGAGTGAACTTTCTTTTCCTATTGTTGTCAAAGAGTGCTATGGCTCTTTAGGAAAACAAGTTTATTTAGCTAAAAATCATAAAGAGCTATATAACATAGCTTATGATTTAATCCACGTCCCTCACGTATATCAAGAATTCATATCCTCCTCTAAAGGCCACGATGTAAGAATGTTTACAGTTGGTGGAAAGCTCGTCGCTGCAATGGAAAGAATTAATCCAAACGATTTTAGATCAAACATTGCTTTAGGCGGACACGGAACAAACTTTGTTCCATCAAAAGATTTTATCGATATGGCAGAAAAAGTTTCAAAAGCTATAAGCTTAGATTATGCTGGAATCGACATTATGTTTGGACCTAATTACGAACCAATATTAACAGAAGTCAACTCTAACGCTTTCTTTACTGAAATTGAAAAAGTTTCAGGCGTTAACATCACTAAACTATTAGTCGAGCATATATTAAGTAAATATAATTAACATTCCATAATTTTACTAAACAAAAGTAATATTTTACTTGAAAATGTAAGCGGTATCGCGTACAATTCTCATTGGCTTCATAGCCAAGAAAGGACTACAAAAATATGAAATATAAAACACTAGATACATCTTCTATATCAAAAGATAATCAAAAAAGAATATTAGACATTATTCCAGCAGAAGAAAAGTACTCTTATGTTGCAGCTACAGTCAATAACAGAATTAGAGAATTAACATATGTATTAAAAGAGCCATCAGATGTAAAACTCTTAGATTTTAAAGATACCCAAGCAGTTAAGATTTATGAAACATCACTTCGTTACTTAGTTGCTATGGCAACACATAGACTTTATCCTCAATTAGATATCCGTTTTTCTTATAACATTTCAAGATCAATTTTCTGTCAAATTTTAACTCCAGGTTTTCATACAGATTTAAAGTTTGTCGATAGCATTCAAGCTGAAATGCAAAGATTAATTAAAGCTGATTTGCCTATCGAAAGAAAACTTGTTACACGTGAAGAAGCAGCTGAAATATATAAAGCCAACCACTACGATGATAAGATTGATATTTTAAAATATCGTCCAGATGACAAAGTTCACTTATATAGCTGTGATGGCTACGTAAACTATCTTTATGGTTATATGGTTCCATCAACAGGTTTTTTAACACACTATAAGATGAAATTATTCGCTCCAGGCTTTATAATTCAATATCCTAGAGCAGAATGCGGTGGCATCATTCCAGAATTTGAAGAAGATAGAACTTTTGGACGTACTTTGAAAGAATCATATCAATGGGCTGTAAAAGTCGGTACAGAAACCGTCAGCAAAATCAATGAATACGTCTTAAAGAATGGTTCAGTTGATTTTATCAATATGTGTGAATCAAATCACAACAATATGCTCGCTGAATTAGGAAAGAAAATTCAACAAGACATAGATTCTATAAGATTGATTTGTATAGCTGGTCCATCAAGCTCAGGTAAAACAACATTTGCTAACCGTTTAAGAATAGAACTTTTGTCTTTAGGTATTAGGCCTATCAGAATTTCTATCGATGATTACTATAAGCCAAAAAGCGAGATTCCATTAGATGAAGACGGTGAAGTAGACTTAGAGTGCTTACAAGCCTTAGATACTGAACTTTTCAACTCTGATATGCTTAGACTTATTAACGGCGAAGAAGTTCAACTTCCAAGATTCGATTTTAAATTAGGAAAGAGAGTTCCAGGAAGAATATTAAAAGTCGACCAAAATCAACCTATTATCATCGAAGGCATCCACGCTTTAAACGATGAGTTAACACCTGATATTACCAAACACCAAAAGTTCAAGATCTACATTGCTCCACAAGCTCAAATCTGTCTTGATAACCACAACCCACTATCACTAACAGACTTAAGACTATTAAGAAGAATTGTTAGAGATAATAAGTTTAGAAAGTCATCAGCAGAAGAAACTATCTCCATGTGGCCAAGCGTTAGACGTGGTGAATTTAAGTGGATTTACAAAAATCAAGAAGGTGCTGATTACGTATTTAATTCCCTTCTTCCATATGAATTATGCGTCATGAAAAAACACGCTCTACCAATTCTAACTAAAATTCCAAACGACTCACCATACTACATTAAGGCAAATAGACTTATTAAATTCCTTAAATACTTTGTCGATATCGATGACGAAGTAGTACCAAATAACTCCCTTATGAGAGAGTTTATCGGTGGAAGCTGTTTCGAAGCATAAAAAATAGCTGTTGAAGAATCACTAAAATGATTCAACAACAGCTTTTTAAGTGCTAATTAAAGTTTGACGCTCTCAAACATTGAAATCTTACTAAGGAAAATAAATGCAACAGTAGCGATAGTGGCATTTACAACTCCTTGTAAAATGTTAAATGGAAGATCAAATATTGCTACAGAAGCATCTGCCATAACTAAATCAGGAATGACATAAAGGAAAGCCATAAGTAACCCTCCAATATAGAAAGATGACAATGATAAATATCTTGCTTTTCCCTTATTTAATAAAGTTTTTCTTAACAATATAAATAAATATCCAGCTACAATTCCTTCTATAAATTTTATTCCTGCTGTCCATATAGCAAAAGAGCCATATCCAGCATAAATATCACTTAACGAACCACTTAAAGCACCTACTAAGCCTCCAACTAAAGGTGAAATAAAACTTGCTAATATAAAAATAAACGTATCAGAAAAATTTAAATATCCTTGTCCACCAGCAATTGGAATCGGTAAAAAAGCTGTACATACAAAGCTCATAGCTGCAAAGACAGCTACCATAGCAATTTTAATAATGTAAGTAGTTCTTCTATTTGCAGTTGTCATTTTAAAATAACTCCTAAAATATTTTTTTCTCCATTAACAAAAGATTTATAGTCAATTTTCTTTTTACCAGCTTTTTGAACTTCGTCTAAATATACTTCTCCACCGTTAACTTTAATAATTAAACCTTTTTTATCAGCGTTAACAATAGTTCCTAAAGTTACATTGTTATCTACGTATTCTTTTACTCTTGCCTTAAAGATTTTAAATGGTTGGTTATCTAAAATTAAGTAAGCTCCTGGGGTTTCACTTAAAGCTCTGACATAATTAACAAATTGATTAGGATTTAAATTCAAATCCAAGTGTTCTTCTTCCTTTTTTATAGATGGACAGAAGGTTACTTTACTTTCGTCTTGCTTAACTCCAACTAGTTCATTATTAAAGTACTTAGGCAAGTAATTAATAAGAAGTTCAAGTCCAGCCTTAGATACCTTTTGTGCTAAAGAAGTATAATTATCGTTATTGTCAATATCAACTTTAACTGTAGCGTAAACATCACCTGCATCCATTTCTTTAACCATTTCCATCAAAGATACACCAGTAACTTTTTCACCATCTTTTATAGCATATTGAATAGGTGCAGCACCACGATACTTTGGCAACAATGAAGCGTGGACATTTAATGGTTTATATTTTGATAAAGCCAATACTTTAGTAGAAATAATTTGTCCATATGCAAAAGTCAAAAGCAAATCTGGTTTCAGCTTTTCTATAAACTCATAGTCTTTATTTAATTTAATTGGTTTATGAAGTGGAATATTATATTCGCTAGCAACTAAAGCAACAGGACTTGGAGTCATAATCATCTTTCTTCCAACTGGTTGATCAGGCTTAGTTACAACGCCAACAATCTCAAATAAATTAGATTCAATTAACCCTTTAAGTGCGTTTGCACTAATCTCTGGGGTTCCGAGATAAACAATTCTTGGTTTTTCCACAATGTTTTCTCCTTTCATGCTTGTATATTTTAGTATTTTTTATATTTTGTAGCAATAGAAGTTATATTAATATTAACAAGCAAAAAATTGTACACAAAAATTATCATTTTAAATGACAGTCAAAAAAAATGGTGCTATATTTTTGAGTTGTAAAGCCTACACACTTTTTTATTTAATTCATATTATGGTTTTAGAATATATTACTAACATATATGAAAAAATAAATTTATGTACATTAAAAGGAGTGTCAATTAAATGAAAGAAAAAAAAGAAAAATTCTTTAAATCAATTAAACGAAGAGATCCAGCAGCAAGATATGCTCTTCAAATTCTTTTAACATATCCTGGTGTAAAAGCTATTATTTGGTATCGTGTTGCACACTTTTTCTTTTCAAAACTTCACCTTAAACTCATCGGCGAAATGATTGCATTCATAACTAGAAAACGTACCGGAATCGAAATCCACCCAGGATGCAAAATTGGCCGTAATTTATTCATAGACCATGGTATGGGCGTAGTCATCGGCGAAACAGCCACAATTGGAGACAACTGCACCATGTATCACGGTGTTACTCTTGGAGCTATTGCAAACAAAGAGGTCGATGGAAGAAGACACCCAACAATCGGCTCCAACGTCATGTTAGGTGCTAAAGCAACCATTCTCGGGCCAGTAACTATCGGAGATAACGCTAAAATTGGAGCAAATTCATTAGTTATCTCTGATGTCAAAGCCAACGAAGTATTAAAAGCACCTCTTCCTAAGCAAAAAAGTGATAAATAGATTCACCAATGAGTTCAAGGAAAGAGGCGAGGGCTCCTATTAATGAATTTCCAATTTTACCAGCACTCTCTCCTATGGCGTTTTGATCAACAATAATTTCATCATCTTTTTCTATCACACCATCTTGAACAATCTTGCCGTTATCGACTGCTTCTTCGAAGTTGCTGATATAGTCACTCGTTTTAACTTGACTCTCACTTTCAGTGTTTGTCGAATTAATTAGTGCCATAAAGATAATTAAACCAAAGAAGAAAATTACTATGTGTTTGAAAAAACCTTTCATATATCCTCACCTGCTATTAATATAAATGCTTACTATAATATTATTTGTCGAGTTTTAGTTAAATGCTAAATTAATTGAATTAGCTATAAGTTTGGCAATTGATTTTATTTCAAAGTCAATATCCTTTGTAGACATGATTATTTTTTCATCGATGTTTTCCATAACATTACTAGCTATTTCACCTTGTTTATTTTCATCTATTTTCATATTGTTTAACGTTTCTAAAACTATAGCAGCAGTGTCAATAACTGTCGCTACGCCTATAGCAATTACAGGAATTTTTATATAATCTTCATCCAAAGCTTTTCTATAGTTTCCTACTCCACTTCCTGGAGCTATTCCTGTATCTGTAAGTTGAATAACTCTATTCAACCTTTTTATTGTTCTAGTTGCTAAAGCGTCTATAGCAATAACTACATCTATTTTTTCGTTTTCAACTATAGCTTTAATCATATTTGAACTTTCAAAGCCAGTACTAGCCATAACACCAGGAGAAAAAGCTGAGACATATGTTTTAATATTTTTCTTTTTTATCTTTTCATTTTTTAAGTGATAATTAACATCTACTTTATCAATAACTTTAGGACCTAAAGAATCTGGAGTATAATCTTTATTTCCTAATCCTACTATTAAAACATTTAATTTGCTTTTCCTTTTTGTTTTATTCTTTACTAATAATTTTAAATACTTAGTCAAGACGTCCATAAGAGCATAGTCATCTTCAAAAATCGGACTAATTGGATCAATTAAAACATATCTACCTGCTTTTTTATGATACGGATTATTATCATTACTAATTTTCATATCATCTATAACTATTCCTTTATACTTTTTTCTGGAATGTTTTATACCTGGCATATTATTTTTATATACTTCACCAGCAATATCAGCGCATTTAAAAAAACTATCCATGATTTCACCTCATGGATAGTATGTCTACTTTTTAATTAAATTATGTGTGCTTTAAAATCTTTATCGATAGAAACTTTAACCATTTTTCCCATTAAATCTTCTGTACTTTCTACCATTAAATCCAAATAATTTTGAGTGTAACCTCTATATTTGTTATCTTCTAACTTTTCTTCAATTAATAAATCAAGTGGAACACCAATAAATTTTGTCATATATTCTTTAGACAACTTGTCACCTAAAGCTATAAGTCTTCTAACTCTATCGTTTTTAACACTTTGTTCAACTTGCTCTTTCATAGAGTTAGCTAATGTTCCAGGTCGTCTAGAATATGGGAAAACATGAAGTCTCATAAATCCTACTTTTTCTATGAAATTGTAAGTTTCCATAAATAGTTCTTCTGTTTCACCTGGAAAACCAACTATAACGTCAGTAGATAAAGCTAAATATTCAAAACGACGTTTAAGAGTATCTGTCAATTCTATAAAGGATTTCAAGTCGTATTTACGACGCATGGCTTTTAAAATTGTTTCAGAGCCTGATTGTAATGGAATGTGAAGATGTGGTACCAAAGTTGTTGGATACATACCATATAAAGATATTACTTCTTCGTTAATTTGACTTTCTTCAAGCGAAGAAATTCTAAATCTTACTTGACCATCAAAAGTCTTTAAAATCAAAGCTAAAAGTGAGCTAAAGCCATAACCATCAATTGGTTCTTTATAAGAACCCATGTCAATACCAGTGAGAACAACTTCTTTATAACCTGAATTAATTAATAATTGAATTTCATCAACGATATCTTGAGCTTTACGAGAGCGTGAGTTTCCTCTTGTAAAAGGAATAATACAATATGAGCAGAAATTGTCACAACCATCTTGAATCTTAACAAATGCTCTTACTTCATGCCCGAATTTAGTTATTGTTTGAGCATCATATTCTACATGTCTTATTGATGGTAAAACATTATCAGTATTTACCTCTTTTATCAAATCTTGAACAACACGGCTTTTTTCAGTATTTCCATAAACTGTTTTAACTCCGCTTATTTCTAAATATTTATCTTTATTTATTTGTGATGAGCAACCAACAACGCCTATAGAAATGTTAGGATTAGCCTTACTCATTCTTCTTACTGCTTGCAAACATTTTCTTTCTGCAGTACTTGTAACGGCACATGTATTAACAATACAAATATCTGCTTCTTCATCATTTTTAGCTTCAACAAAGCCTTTGCTTAATAAATCTTCTTTAAAGCCTTCAGATTCATAAGCGTTTACTTTACAGCCAAAAGTTATAATTTTAAATTTAGACATTTAAATCCTTTCCTGTTTTTATTCTCTTTATTTTTTTTACTAATTGTTTGTCAGAATTTTTTTGAATCAAATCGTATAAGTGTTTACTAATTAGCTCTAAAGACAATAAAGCATCAACAAAACCTTCTCTGTCATTAGCAAAGTAAAGCTTCATTAATGAACTAATTCTTTCAAATAATTTATCTTTATTTTTCTTTTTGATATTGTTATCAAAAATAGGAATAATTGCATCGCATGTGCCTTGATCTGTAATAATATAAATAGATTCAAAACCAATGTGGTAAAAAACAGCAACCCCTTCATCTTTATATTCATCAATTAAAACCAAACGAGTAAATTGAGAATCAAATAATTTGTATCCGTATGTATCAAAAGGATTAATAACTGATGAATCGAAATCTTCTTTCAAAGAATCAAAAGGAGGTCTGGTAAGAGAATCCAATTTTGTATCGTAATGAACGTTAAATTCCTTAGAAAAGAAAGGAACATAAATCTTTACATCTTCGAATTTAAAATAAGGCAATTTCTTATGGATAACTTCGTGTCTATTTTCTTCGCTCAATTCAACTTTGGTATATATTTCTGCCTCGTTTTCTATTTTTCTTTTATTATTTAATCCTTCTAAAACAACTATAGTTTTTATCAATTCAAACGAATCAGTAATATCGTTATAAACATTTAAAAAACCATATCTTGAAAATAAGTTATTGTACTCGTCATAATATTTCTTTTCAAAGCTATCAGATAATTTTTTTACGTTGTACCACTCTAAATATGGAATAAGCTTAAAGTTAATCATTGGCATTCTCCTTTGTATGACAATATTGATAACAAATAACAGCAAGCAGTTTCTGCTTTTAATATTCTTTTACCTAATGAAATAGATTCAAATCCCATTTTGACAATCTTATCTACTTCATCTTTAGAAAACCCACCTTCTGGACCGATCATAGCTACTACTATTGAGTCCTTGGTAGGAATATATTCGTTAGGAATAAAACTACCCTTCATCGATTCTTCTTCATAGGCAATAAATGCTCGGTCAAATTTAAATGAAGCCAGTTCTTTTAAAGTGTGAAGTTCACTTAATTCAGGTATAAAGTCTCTATTAGATTGCTCTACTGCTTCTTCAATTATTTTTTGATATCTATTTTTAGCTTTTTTGGAAAAATCGTCTTTTGAAAGGCGAACAATTGCTCTTTCACTTATATATGGAACAATAGTTGAAACGCCTAATTCTGTGGCTTTTTGAATAATAAAATCAAATTTGTCACCTTTTAATAAAGGTGCAAATAAAACAAGTTTAAAAGGAAGTTCTCTAGTATAATTTACGTATTTTTCATCGATGTAAAAATCAAGTGGATCAATAGAATCCACATGAGCTAAATAAACGTTTCCATCACGAGTAACAAGCTCTATTTTTTCGTTTAAATTTAATCTAATAACTTTAGCGTGTTTTACTATTTCACTAGTTATTTCAACTTTATCATCAATAACATCTACTATAAATCTTCGCATATTAAAACCTTTCTTTAAAATTATATCAAAAAGATAAACAATTTGAAATTTTAATTATTTCTTCTTTTTTGGTGCTTTGCTTAAAATTTTTTTAATATTTTTATAATGCTCTTCATAATTACTATCAATAATTACTAAAGCGTTATGTATTTTATTTAGCAAAATATCACTGCCATAATATTTTTTAAAAGCATCTATAACACTATCAACTTTTTCTTTATTTAAGCCGCAATCAACAGTTAAATAAGCGTATACTTCTTTTTCAAAATCATCCTTACTTTTCTCTTTTTTTATTGTACTTTTTGTTTTAACACTATTAGAATTTTTATTTTCTTTGATTTGTTTAATTCTAGCCAACTTATAATTATAATTTGTTTTAAAAAACTCAATGCACGAATCAAAGTCTTTATCTCCACTGACTATTGTGATAGAAAAATCTTTATCGTTATTTGATCCGATAATTATCCCCATATATATATTTCAATATATGAATCAGCCGATTGCTTTCCTTTTGGAACTTCAATCATCTTTAAGTTCGCTTTGCCATGATTAGCTATAATGCTCATATCTACCTTACAAGCATTTTTAGTAAAGAAAATAACAATTGAGTCACTTTCACTTAAAGTTTCACAACCAATTAGTCCTTCACTTTTAACGTTTTCAAAATCAACTAAATAAAAATTCATTTAATACACCACCTTAACTAACATTTTTCTTTTTCAATTTTTTCTCTTATTTCAGATAGAATTTTTCCTTCATAAGTAAAGTGTCTAGGTCCTGCAATTGTTTTTGCATTAGTAATTTCTTTAGCTAAGCCTGATAAAGTATATGTCATACCGTTATATGTGATGTGATTGTCATCAATAATTGTAGCTTTAATTTCAGGATTCTCTAATGACGAAATAACATCGCCTTCCTTTAAATTACAATATGAGAATCTAAAATTGCTAAGTCTATCTTTCTTTTCACTATTAATTTCTTCAGATAAATTCTTTTGCCTGATTTCATCCTTGGTCATATCCCATAATTTAAGATTTTCTTCTAAACCATTAATTTGAGCTATAGCCTCTAAAAGAGCATAAGCATCTTCTGCTGACATAGCGTAAAACTCTCTTATTCTCTTTTTACCATCAACATTATCTATACTTCTTAACGTTGGATCAAGTTTATCAATAATTGTATGTAATTTTAAATCACTTAATCTGTGATTAACTTTATACGTTGCATAACATCTAAAAGCAAATGGTGTAGATTCACTTCTATTAAGTTGCTTTAATCTTGATTTAACATCATCTGCATATCCAATCTTAACATAATCAGGAAAAGAAGGATTTGTCAAAATGTATATATATCCAGGCTTTTGTTCCATATTAATAATTCCTCAAATATATTTTACCTTATTTTGAATCATTTCCCAATATAATATTTGGCTAAACTACCATACGGTAGTATAATTGCTATCGTTTAGTAATGAGGTGCTAATATGGATAGAAAAGAAGAAATTATTATTGTTACATTAAAATTAGCTTCACAAATAGGTTTAAGCAACGTGTCTATGGAACAAATAGCTAAACAAGTTGGTATTAAAAAACCATCTTTATATAATCACTTTAAATCAAAAGATGAAATAATCGATGCTATGTATGAGTATTTAAGAGAAAAATCAAAAAACAGCTTATCAATTTCTAATGTCGATTATAGCTTACTAGTAAAAGAAAAAAGTGCTGAAGAAATTCTTAAGCAATCAGTAAATAACTATACAAAACTTTGTACTCAAAGTGATATGTTCTTATTTTATAAATTAATTTATGCAGAACGAGCTTTTAATCAAAAAGCTGCCAAAATAATGCTTGATGAAACAAACAAAATGATTTTGTCTACTAAAAATCTATTTTATGCTCTTCAAGTACATGAGAAATTAAACATTAAAGATATAGACACAGCTGCAACATCATTTGCATTATCAATACATGCTTTTTTAGATTATAAGTTAGATAGCTTTTTTGCAAACGAACAATTTGACGACTCATTAATAAACAATTATATCAGTTGGTTTTGTAACCAAAATATGAGATAAATTATGAAAAGGAATTTAATAAACTGGATTGGTATTTTAGGTGTTATTTCACTATTATCTTATACCGTAGCTGTAATTTTTTGCACCACTAGCATATCCAGGATACAACTGGTTATCACAAGCAGTAAGTGATTTAAGTGCTAATAACGCACCATCAAGAACTCTTTGGAATCAACTATCTTCACTTTATGGACCTTGTGGAATAGTTTCTATAACAACAGTATGTATATTTATAAAAGGTAAGCTTAATAAAACTAGTCGTTGTGGCATATATCTATTTTGTATTATGAATTTGATATCAAATGTCGGATATACTATGTTTCCACTTTCTGATAGTGGCAATGCTGGTGCTTTTCAAGATATTATGCATATATACGTTATAACTGTTTTAGTAGTTTTGCTATCAATTATTTCTCTTGTATTAATAATGATAGGCGGATACAAAAATAGAAAGCACTTATCTTTAGCAATATTTGCTTCAACAACTCTTTTCTTAATGTTTGTTGGAGCAATTGGAACAAATATTGCTCCAAAAGAGATCTTTGGTGTTTTCGAACGCTTTAGCGTTTTTGCTGTAACAATATTTAACGCTGTATTAGGAATATATCTATTTAACAATTTTAAATGGGTAACAAATTATGAAGAATCAAATATCTAATAACATTATCATAAGAAACGAAACAAAAGAAGACTATCGAAAAGTAGAGAAGCTAGTTAGAGAAAAGCTTTTGGGATTTATATAGACCAGGATGCTATGAACACTATATTGTTCATAAAAAAATGAGAGACGATAAAAATTTTATTCACGATTTAGATTTGATATTAGAATTAAACGATCAAATTATAGGACAAGTAATGTTTGTAAAAACTTGTCTTAAAGTCAAAGAAAATGATATTGAAGTATTAACTTTAGGCCCAATATATATAGATTCAAAATTTAAAAGAAAAGGACTTGGTCAAAAATTACTCAATTATTCTCTTATGAAAGCTAAAGAACTCGGTTACAAAGCTGTTTTATTAGAAGGTAATATTTTGTTTTATGGTAAAAGTGGTTTTGACTACGCATATAAATACCAAATTAAATACCCTGGTTTAAATGAATTTAATGATTCATCATTCTTCTTGTGTAAAGAGCTAGAAAAAGGTTATATAAAGGATAAAAATACTGAATATATTTATACCTGAATGCTATTACGCTACACAAAACGAAGTTGAAGAGTTTGATAAAACTTTTCAGCCTAAAGTAAAGCATAAATATAAAACTCAATTATTTTAAATTAAGTCAATAAAAGGTTTATCTGCATCACTAAAATCCACTGTAGATAAATCTTTTTTATTTATCCACTTTGAAGCCGTGTGTTCAGATAATTCTAATTTCCCGTTAAGTAATACACATCTATATCCATATAAAGTTATACTAAAAGGCTTTTCGATATTCTTATACTCATAATTCACTTTACCAATATATTCATAAGGATCGACTATAGAGTTTAATTCTTCTTTTATTTCTCGAATTATTGTTTGTTCATGGCTTTCGTTGGCTTCTACTTTACCACCTGGAAATTCCCATTTTCCTTCTAGTTGTCTTCCTGCACCTCTTTTGCAAATAAAGACTTCATCTTTATCGTTTTCAATAATTGCACACACTACTTCAACATGTTTCATATTAATTCTCTTTTCCAAATTTATTTATTTTCAATTATAAAGATACATATAAGTTTTATTTAGAATTTACTTTAATCCACGATTCATATAGTTCTTTTGACCTAATATAATCTTTCCATGAATCAGATAATGCTGCTTTAATGCAATTAAAAAATAAACTTTCAGCATCATTAACAATATTTTGCGTAATATTATCTACTCTATTTTTTAAACTAGTTGCTGCCTCTGTTGCGTTACTTTTTCTCTTCTTTGAAAAAGTAAATATCCAACATAATATATTTTTTGATATAGAAGATTTCTTTAAATATTCTTCTAAAATTTTAATTTCTCTATCTAAAATATTAGTAATCTCTTTATGTATTTTTACGTTCCATCTATATAAACAATATTCTTTAATAGCTTCTTCTCCATAAATAGTTCTTAAAACACTTGGTTTCAAAACTATTTTAGAATATGTCATTTCATTAATAATACTTTTAGCGTACAGAATATTTTCAGCATTTGTCGGCCCTATTCCATCAATAGAAATAAGTTGAGGATAATTCATATCTTGTAAGTCAAACATATTTGTATAGCCTGCATATTTTAAGGTTGAAATACGTATTCCTTTTTTTATTTTTGACATTTCATCAACTGAAATTTTACTTAACAAAAGTTCAAATTCACTTTTACGATACGCTTTAGCTGCTTCTACTGCATTTTTAAAAGATGGAATATTATTTAGTTTTTTAACATTTTTCAAAATACTCTTACCTTTTTTATAAGCTTCATGTATATCCTTGTAAGAATCTAAATAACATTTTGAACAATTCATCATATTTGAATTATCAGAAAGATACTTTTCAGAAAACTGTTTTATTTTTATCGACAATTCATTTATTAAAATTGGTTCATCTATTTTATTGTTTTTATCAACATTTTGTATTGATGAACTTTCTTTTTTTATTTTATCATTTACTAAATTATTAAACTTTTTTGAAGAATTATTATAAGCAGTTAATTTAGGGTTATTTTTGGGCAAAATATACTGATCTATTGGTTTATTCAATCTTTGCATAATCTCAAGTTCATCTAACGCATCATATAAAGCATTATGCGTTTCTTCATATTCTTTTGTTCCACGTAATCTACAAAGTGTAGGTTCAACTCCATAATCACGTTTTAATTTTCCTAATTTAGTCAATTCAGCATCTTCAGGAATAGTATTATTAAATGCTTTATAGGCTGATAACCAAATTATGTCGCACCACGTGTAAGAATCTAATTCAGGCAAGTGTCTTTTATCAAAAGTATAGTTGTATGCAAATATACGTGGATTGTTATTTTGCTGCAATAAATTTATTATTTCATTTATTGCTGTTTCACGAGTACAATACTTTGTATCTTTTCTGTTGACAATATTTAGTGCATAAGAAAACCATCCACATGTTTTAGCCTCTTTTTCAAGGATATAATAAACTGATTTTATTGGTTTAAATGTATTAGCGTTTGCAAGTACAATTCCAATAGACATAACTTCATCATCAAAATTTGTTTCTGTATCTATTACTACAAAGCAATCTTTTGCTACTATTATATTTTCTTTATTAGAATTGTAAGAATTAAATTCATAATACTCAGATATTAATTCCTTTGAAATTGTTTTAGTAACATTATCTAAAAAAGCTTTTTTATTAGGAATAGTAATTTGGAAAGCTTCATTATTTCTAGTATTCCATAAAATCCCTTTTTCAATATTTAAAGCAATCATATAACAAGCACATTGCAAAAAATGTTCATGTGTTAATTCTGATACAAACTTTAATTCATAAACAGTGTTATTCTTAACAACATCTGCTAAACCTATTGCAGAAAATAATTTTGTATTTCTATCTTTACTTGCAAAATCAATTTTACAAGGTACCTGAACATTATCAGATTCAATAAATTGTTCACTTAAACGATGCATAATTTTTTCTTTATTCTCGTTTGAAACAAAAGGAATTTCAACTTGTGAAACGTATCTATTTTGCCCAGTTTTTAATGCTGTCAAAAATAATATTTTTTCATCTAGAGAATTAATTTTATAGTAATCATCTTTTTTTCTAATTTCACTTGGATTAATAACAAAATAGTTTTCAATTTGTGAATTTAAGCTTCTTTCGCCAAAGAAAACAGCTTCTTGATATATTCCAATACATGGAGATAAATCTATTAATTCATCATTATTTTTTATATCAATTAATTCATTATCTTTACTTAGTTCAATAGTTTTTGTTTCTAATAATGAATAGCATGTTTCTACATCTTCATTATATTTAAATTGAAACATTTCAGACATATCTACATCTTTAAATGAAAATTCTTCTTCTCTTTTAAAATCAAAAGAATCAATTTGCAATATTTTTTCTCCACTATCAACAAATATAATATGCCTTTTACCTCTACTGGCAGCTACACAAAATATATTACGTAATATTTCTTGTGAAATTTGAGAATTCTTAATTCTTGAATTCCAATATTTTTCTGTAAAGTCAAAAACGACACAAATTGGTCGTTCCATCCCTTTGCTACTATCAAATGTGGTAAAAATAGCAACATTTTTATTTGGTTTTAATGAATTCCCATCATCATCACGAATACTAGCAAAAACTGTTTTTTTATTAAATTTTTCAGGATAATTTTGTTCCAAATAATTTAAAGTGTCAGAAAGTGTTCCTATTCTCTGCCCTAAACACAGTAAATCTTGTGGCTGCTGATTTACCAAAAATATTTTAGCATCTTCAATTGACATTTTTTCAACAATACACTGATCGTTTACGCCTTCGATTTTCTTTTTCCATGCTTTTCCCAATTTGTTTGCAAATACACTAGGTAGACGAAAACATTTTGTGAAAGATAAACATATATATTTTTCTAAAAAATCTCTTATAAAGGAAGAAATATTAAGTGTTGATCTATCATATATTTTTTGCATCATATCGCCAACAGCAATAATTTGAATTCCATTATTTTCTTTTTTTATATGCATCAGCATATCAGAAAGTTCTTTTTCAATATCTTGATATTCATCTATTATTAAAATATCATACTTTTCAATTGAAGGTTTAATTCTATTGAAAGTACTTATTAAATCAGATACTCCACAATTAATATTTTCTTTTTGAAGAACAGTTTTTGCAAACCCATGATAATTAGTAACAAATGCATTTTTACTTTTTATTTTATTTTGCGCATCTATTTTTAATAAGCGATTATAAGTCAAATATAATATTTTTTTGTCATCTGAAAAATCATTGCATAATTGTTGTATAGCTGTCGTTTTGCCACTACCAATACATGCATCTACTAAAATGTTATTACCGTTTAATGCTTTCTCTATAAATTCTTTTTGCTCTAATGAAAGTTCAAAATCTAACACATTTGTAATTGCCATCTTAATTCACCTTATTTGAATATATAAAGTATATATTATTAAATTTTTTTACTCAATATATGCGTTTAATAAATTTATTTATTAAATCAAATATTTTTAAATAATTCAAATTAAAAATCCTTCTAAATAAGTTTTTAACAACTTTAGAAGAAAAAATATTATTTATTCTTTTTGCTATATGTTAATTTAACAACAAATTTATCTAATAAATATAAGAGTGATGGTAATACAATTAATATCATTATTATTCATAAACTATTATCGTACTCAATCTTCTAAAAAAGATTTAGAATCATTAAAAGCTGATGTCAAAAAACTCTATAGAAAACTATTCAATTAATAGACAACATTTTTTAATTTTTTAGGGGTTTTCAATTTTATATAATTGCCATATGTATTGTAGTAAAAACAAGCATTAAAATAACTTTCAATTATTCCAGAAGAATAATATTCTAACAATTCGTCATTTACGTATATTTTAAAAGGTTCATCATCAAGCGTTTTTAATATAAATGTGTATGCAATAACTCCATGTTTTCCATCAATTGTTTGTAGATCATTTTTTATTATATTATCTTTAAAATAATAATTATTAAATGTTTCTTCTTTAAAAAAATAAGATATCTTATCTTCTTTTTTATATAAAGCAACCGAAGTATTATTTATTAAATGTAAATAATCGTATTCATTTTTATAAACATTTCTATATAAAGTAAGCTCAGCTTTTTGATCTTTATCTATTTTTATATAATCATTCAACGCACTCTCAGTTATTCTTAAATTGTTGCTACAATAAACATCTATTGTTTTTTGTTTTCTAAGTCCAGAATTAGATGACAAAGATGTTCTCCATTCATTCCAAATTAAACTTGGACCTTGAATATATTTATCAAAGCCACTTGTAATTTTAAAATTTCCAAATGATGTTATCGATAGTGGCACTAATACTATAATTACTGTACATATAATTGCTAATAAAGTATATAAATGTGTTTTGTCTTTGCGTTGCGTTTTTTGTTTTAAACATTTGCTTTTTATATTTTCATACATTTTTACACTTTCTAAATCATCTATTTCTATTGAATCAGATGATTCTTTTAAGATTTCATCTATATTCATTTTCTTTTTCCTCCAAAATTTTTCTTAACAAATTTCTTCCACGTTCTAATCTTTTTCTTACTAAGCTTTCACTAATAAAAATCGTTTTAGAAATTTCTTTTGTTGACAAATTTCCATAATAATATAATTTAATAATTTTAGAATATTTATATGGTATTTCATCTATAAATCTTAGAATCTCAGTCTTATTAATTTTACTATCTGCAATATATTTTTCATTTTTATCTAACTTTAAATTATCAATTAATTTTTCTTCTTTTCTTTCTTTTCTAATTATATCCAAGCACTTATTTTTTGCGACTTTGAATAACCATGGTTTAATTTTTTCGTTGCTTTTTGGACTATGCAAATAAAGTTCTATAAATGTATCTTGTAACACATCTTCTGCTAAATCTTTTCTTTTAACGTATGAAAAAGCAAATTTAAAAATATCTAAATAATATTTTTTATATAACTGATTGAACACTTCTTCGCTTATCATCATTATAAAACTCCTAACATTAATATAACGTATTTATAATTATTAATGTGACAAAAATTTAAAACAATTATTTTTCAACTTTTTATCAATTTAATTAACATGAAATACCAATTTTAAATCTGAATTAAAATGCATAAGAATATATATTTCAATAAAAAATACAAATATGCCAAAATATTAAGTGCAAAAATAATTTAGTATTATCAAATCTCATAATATATTTAAATTTTATAATAGAATTTTTAGAAATTATCGACACAAAAGCATATGATATAAGCGTTAAAATTGTAAACAACTTGTAAAGAAAGTAAAAAATATCAAAAAAGTGAGCAAAAACATATGAAATCTTACGGTTATATATAGTGAAGGGGATAAATATAGAAAAATATGATTATTCATATTAATTATTAAGTTCCATCTTCTAAATATAACCTCCATCTTATGAACTTGTTTATATTTATTCCCTTCAACTTTAATTATTAGTATTCATATAAATCATTCAAAATAATAAAGATAATATCTTTTTTTACTGTTAATATATCATTTAAAAACTTAGTTAAAAGTACTACTAACACTTATGTTTTTCAATAATAATTTCATACTACTTTAATCGATAATAAACTACATCAACATATTTACAATTACACTTTCTAATTCACTTAATAAAAGTGTTAATATCGCCACAAAAATTAAGTATATAAAATAACTAATATATAAATATTTCACTTATTGATTTTTATTTTTATTATAGATAAAATTAAATCAGCACATAAAGGGGGAATTTGGTTTATGTATGCTTATGATCTTTTTGAGAAAATGAAGAAAATTGCTCAAGAAAATATATCAAAAAACGGGTCATCCTATATTAAAACTATAGCTGATTATTCCTATACTCGCTTATTACACGACGAAAATCTTGACAAATCGACAGCTCTTAATACTGTTATAGGATTATTTGCCTGCGTTGCATGCAATGATGGAAAGCTATCATATGACGAATATAAAGGTATGTGGAGAATCTTTGGATCAAATCCTGATTATACGTATGATGATTTCTTTAATACTATGTCAAAATTTAATAAACAAGAATGGCGTAATCAAACAGAATATGTTTTTAAAAATTTAAGAACAAAAGAAGCTTCTATTAACTTAATTTGCTTTGCTATTACTGTCGCCTTACTAGATAACAATTTATCAGAAAATGAAGAATTATTTATCACTTCCCTATGTGGAATTATTAGAGATAAATTTTATAGATAGTTTTTCATAAAAATTGAGAATATTAAATGAAAGAATACATTATTAAATTTAATCAAAGTTCTTATTCTGTCTTTGAAAATGAAGACGAATTATGGATGAAAAAAGATACAACTGAGACACTATTAAAAACTATTAATGAAAGAAGTGACATTAAATATGGAATATTAAGTTTAAAATGCGATTATTACATTGACGATTTTAGTGAAATTAAAATCGATGATGTTTCATATTTTAATATTAATATTGTCTTTTTACTTTTGCGTAAATATTTAAAACAAAAATCAAACGAATTTATAGAATCATTATCTAATGCTACTGAAGATTTAAGCAAATACATATGGACCTTTTTACTTGCTGAAAAGAAGTTACAAAAAGAAGTTGATGATTTAGATTATTTATACGAATATGCCGACGCTTTCCAAACATTAAAAAAGATATCAGTGCAAAGCCAAGATTATCAAGGCGGATATTATATGTTAAATCAGGAAATAGATGAGGATATAGATTATCTAAAATATTTAGAAAAGATAAGAGAGCTCAACAATTTATCTGAAGATTTTGGTGTACTTAAAGATGAGATTGATTTTAATAAAATAATTTCAGAGTCATTTTTAGATATTGATGATGTTAACAATTCTTTTAACACTGCCAATATCTTATATATGATCGTCAAAGAAAAGCCATTCGTAAAATATAATTATGAAATAGCAATAATTTTAGCTGCAAAATCACTTAAAGACACTAATTTCTTTATCAAGCGTTACGATGAATGGGATAACATTATTAATAAAAGAAACGATATTAATGTATCAAGTAGCGATATGTTATACGCAATAAAATACATTGAAGATAACATCGATAAACCTAGAATAGATGTAATTAAAAATCTCGAATCAATTTTTGATGATAAACCACTTGAAATTAAAGATTATCAAAAAGAAAAGTTGCTTAACGAAGTAAAGCTAAATTCAACACTCGAAAACGTATATAGATATATTGTCTATTTCACCGAAAATTATCGTGGGTATCAAGGCTTTTATGAATTCTATCGAGGAAAAATTGTAGGTGCTTATAAAATTCATTATAATGGCATATATACAAATTTTAGATTTAATTACACTCAAAGCTTAATGGAAAAAAACACTTTAGTTTTTGATGCCGATGCTTTAGCATTTACAGAAGCTCCAACTGACTTGAAGCATAGAAACTATATAATGCAAGCTTTATTTGATGAAATCAAAGAAAGAAGCTATAAATGCATTATGGAACAATATATTGAGAGTTTAAAAAAAGAGCTAAATCAATATTATGATATTAGCTCTCTTAACTTTAAATTCAACTTAAATTGGTCGTTTGAATCCGATCCAGATTACGAATGGTAATCTGGATTTTTTTATAATAGTTCTATTCCTTTTTCCTTAAATTTTTTAATATCTTCTTCATCCCAATAAGACGATTGTACTTCACCTATATGAGCTTTTTTTAGCATAAACATACAAATACGTGATTGACCAATACCACCACCTATTGTAAGTGGTAATCTGGAATTAATTACATCTTGATGATATGGATATTCTAATTTAAACTCCTCGCCTTTTTCTTTTAACTGATAGGATAAAGCCTTATCATCAACTCTAATTCCCATAGAAGAAAGTTCAAAAGCAATTTGTAATGGTTCATACCACATTAACAAATCTCCATTTAAACTCCAATCATCATAGTCAGCTGCTCTACCATCATGAGGTAAACCATCAGATAACTTATCTCCTATTTTCATTAAGAAAACTGCTTTATGCTCCTTAGCAATAATATTTTCTCTTTCTTTTCTAGATAGATTTGGATATTTTTCTTCTAGTTCATTTGTTGTTATAAAAAATATTTCATCTGGAAAATCATATGATAAAACTGGATATGTTTCATGAACAATTTTTGCTGTCTTTTTCAATGCATCATATATTTTTCTTACAGTTGCTTTTAAATATTCTTCATTTCTTTCTTCTCTTGAAATAACCTTTTCCCAGTCCCATTGATCGACATATAGTGAATGCATATTATCTAATTCTTCAAAAGGACGAATGGCGTTCATATCGGTATATAAACCTTTAACATTGTATTTTTTTAAAGCAAATCTTTTCCATTTAGCTAACGATTGAACTATTTCTAATCTTTTACCTGTTTCTTGGCAAACAAAATCTACCGCCTTTTCGTATCCATTTAAGTTATCGTTCAAACCTGTTTTTGGATCTACAAAAAGAGGAGCGCTTACTCTTGTTAATTCTAATTTTTTTGCTAACTCTCTTTGAAATGTATCCTTAACTAATTTAATTGCAATTTGTGTATCGTATACACTTAATAAACTATGGTAATTTTCTAAAAATATATTGTTTTTCATAATAATCACTACTGCTCCCATTTATTTATAAGGAAATAATAATCTTATTTATTTAAATAATCAAATAAACATTGAAAATTTTTCAATAAATTTATAATTGATATTAATTTTTACTTTATTAGGAATTAACTTTATCAATTAATAAGGCTATAAATTGATTGCTAAATTGTAAACAACTTGTAAAGAAATTAAAATTTAT
>UMJZ01008408.1_pt1 | contig 35090 bp, 33 predicted proteins | sample 1966181 | NCBI WGS metagenome assembly UMJZ01 (sample SAMEA4836163, study PRJEB28245) | human gut metagenome | biome: gut microbiome; material: fecal sample | place: Denmark | collected 2008 | reverse complement strand
ACATGCGGCACAATTTCCCGCATGTCCTTTTTCTGTTGTTATCCTATCAAAATCTCCTTTAATTCGTCCACACTGTGTGCCAGAAAGTCCGGTTTTTCGGCAAGCAGCTCTTCTTCGGAACCGTACCCGTATGTGACGCCCACACTGATAACGCCTTCCGCCTTCGCCCCTATGATGTCAAACTTCCGGTCACCCACCATGTAGGTACATTTTCTTTTTGCTGCATCAAGCAAAGCAGTTCCTTCTGTTTTTTCTGCCTTCTCCGCATCCTTTTCATACAGCCTCTTAAGCGCCTCTGCCACCACTTCTTTTTTGTCCGTGCGCCTGCCGTCCAGTTCGCTGCCCACTACGGCATCAAAATAGCTGTCTATGGAAAAATGGGTAAGAATTCTTTTCACAAAGACCTCCGGCTTACTGGACGCAACGGAGAGAAGCATTCCTTCTTTTTTTAAGGAAGAAAGCAGCTCCGGGATACCCTCGTAAACTTCATTTTCAAAAATGCCCACATCCTTAAAACGCTCCCGGTATTTTTCCACCGCCTGCTCTGCCTTTTCGTCCGAAAAGCCGTAAAATTCCATAAAACTCTGCTTTAAGGGCGGTCCGATAAACGGCGTCAGCTTCTGCAGATCCGGCTCCTCTATGCCTGCTGCCGCAAGTGCATACTGTACACAGGTAGTAATGCCCACCATGGGGTCCGTCAAAGTTCCGTCCAGATCAAACAATACATATTTTTTCATATTCCGTTCCTTTCTGCCTTACTTTTATAAATAATCATTGACAAATTTCTGCAAAACCCTTATAGTTTTCTTCGTAAAACAGAAACATTGCTAGGGGCGCATTTCGCTGAGATTGTATCTTCAGATACTAACCCTCACTACTTGAACCGGATAATACCGGCGTAAGGAAGCAACGAGACATCTTTTCCGATGCTCATTACTTTGTGTCCCTCTTTGTCAACCAAGGAGGTTTTTTTATGTCTAAAAACAAAACAAAAATTCTTGTGGAAGGCGCTGTTATGGTGGCACTGGCTACCGTATTAAGCTACGTTCGTGTTTACCGTCTTCCCTGGGGCGGCTCCATTACCCTGCTGTCCATGCTTCCCATCGTGCTTTTCTCTATCAGAAGAGGATTGGGAGCAGGTCTTACCGTATCCTTCGTATTCTCTTTAGTGCAGTTTACCCAGGGTATCGTTGACGGTATCTTCGGCTGGGGGCTTACGCCCGGCATGCTCATTGCCTGCATTCTGCTTGACTATATCGTGGCATTCACGGTGCTCGGTCTTGCAGGAATTTTCCGCAAAAAAGGCCTTGCAGGCTGGATAGGCGGTATTTCACTTGCTATTGTTCTCCGCTTTGCATGCCATTTTCTGTCCGGTGTAATCATATGGAAGAGCTTCGGCGAACTGTGGAACGGTTTCTCCACGGACAACACCTTCCTTTATAGCTTTTTGTATAACGGAAGCTACATGCTCCCCGAATTAATCTTCACCCTGATCGGCGCTATCGCCCTCTTAAAGGTACCGCAGACCAAGCGATATCTGATTACCACCGAAGACTAATCCGGTGCGATGCGCACCCTTTTTAAGGGTCAGGACAACTTAAAACAGGCAAAAGTCATTCCCTATAGTTGCACTTCACAGCCTAAATAAAAGGAATAGAGGATACGCTCCTTCATCCTCTTTCCCGTTAGGTTGTGGAGTGCTTTTTCATAGTAATCTATCTGTGTCTGATACCGTTTAACCAATTCTTCGCCGTTTTCCACCACATCCGTTTTATAGTCTAAAAGTACAATACCGTCCTCTTCCTCAAAATACGCATCCACTATACCCTGAATAAGAACCGTTTCGCCTTCCTTTGTTTCCACACCGTACACAAATGGCTGCTCTCTGAAAAGCTTTCCCCTTTCCTGGGCTTTCCGCATTCTGCCTGCTAAAGGCGACTGTAAAAAGTGCAGGATTTTGTCCACTCTTATGGCTTCTTCGTATTCGGCGGACAATCTTCCTTCCTGCAGGAAATCCTGCATAACCGCCTTCACATCCTGCCAGCCCGCATAATTTCTAGTAAAATCCACCAGTTCCATAAGCCGGTGCATGGCGCTTCCTCTTGTGGTTCCGGAGATTTTTTCTTTTTCCCGCATGAAGCCCGGCACGTAGGGAACCACTTCCTTTTCCGGGAAAAGCTCCGCGGTTTCTTCCTTTTCCTCCAAGGCTGCCATTTTCAGTTCGGAAACCGTTGTCTTGGTATACAGATTTTGTAGATTCTCATAAGGATAAACAAACGAAAACCGCTCCGTCAGTTTTTGCAGAGCCTCCGCATCCGCTGTCCTGTCCGTAAGCAATCTGCGTTTCCGGCTCTCCCTGTCCACTTCTTCTTTGACGGCACAAAGCCCTAAATCCTCCATGGTCACTACCTTTATGTTGGAAAATACCGGTAACAAAAACTGTAAAAAGCTGGTTGCCGATGTCAGCTCCGCATAGGTCAGCAGTCTGCCGTCGCCTTTGCCGGCTGCTTCTCCCCTGCCGCCTTCCCCAGGCTGCACCTTTTCTTCCGTCTTTTCCGTGCAGGCGGTCAAAATCAGCTTCTCCCTGGCACGGGTCATGGCTACGTACAGCACACGTAACTCCTCCGCCAGATTATCTAATTTCATTTTGGTTGCCAGAATATTTTTCCGCAAGGTCTTATTTTTGACACGGCTCTCCGTGTTCACATAATCCACGCCCAGCCCCAAGTCCATATCCATAATGATGGGGCTCGCCGCATCCTGCATGTTGAATTTTTTGGACAGACCTGCCACTATCGCCACCGGGAATTCCAGACCCTTGCTCTTATGAATACTCATAATCCGTACTACGTCCGCATTTTCATCCAACGTGACCGCTTCTCCGTAGTCCACGTCGTATTTCTCCAGCTGTTCCACATAACGGATAAAGTGGAACAGGCCGTAATAGCTGTTCTTTTCATAAGCCGCCGCTTTAGTAAGCAGCATTTCCGCATTGGCAAGCCGCTTCTCCCCGGCGGGCAGCGCCGATACATAGGCGAGGTAATCGTGCTCCTCAAAAAGGGTCTGCAAAAGCTCTAAAATGGTCATATAGGTCGCATATTCCCGGTATCTGTCGATTTTTGCAAGAAATCCTGCATATTTTTCTTCCGCATGACGCCGTAAATTTTCGTACAGCGGCTCGTCCTTTTCCTCCACGCTGCGAAGAACCGCCACCTCTTCCTCCGTAAAGCCTCCAAACACGGATTTCATTACGCCGTACAGAGGAATATCCTGCAGCGGGTTGTCCAATACCTTTAAGAATAACAGCACATCCTGAATTTCTTTGGATGCAAAATAGCCCGTTTTTCCTTCAATATAGGCAGGAATGCCCTGGGATGCCAACGTGTCCTTGAAGGGTTCGTCCCAGCCGCTGTTGGTACGGAGCAGAACGACAATATCCTTGTAACGGACAGGCCGCAGCGCTCCGGTTTCTTTATCCGTTACCCGAAAACCGGCAAGCAGCTCTTTGATTTTAGCTGCAATGAGAAGCGCCTCCGTCTGTCTGGCATCCAGTTCCGCTTCTTTTTCCGGCTTTTCTATCAGGAGCAGCTCGCTCTCACAGCTGGGATTTTCCGGATATACGGCTCCGGCATAAAGTGCCGCTTCCTCATCGTATACAATGCCGCCCAGCTCTTTTTGCATGATTTTAGAAAAAACATCGTTTACCGTATCAATGACTTCGTTCCGGCTGCGGAAGTTTTTGTGCAAATCAATTTTCCGGTTTTCTCCGTCCGTCAGGGAATAGGTGACATATTTCTCTAAGAAAAGCTCCGGTCTTGCCAGTCGGAATTTGTAAATGCTCTGCTTCACGTCGCCTACCATAAAGCGGTTCTTTTTGCCGTCTTCCTCTCTTGCCACCGCCTTTAGGAGATATTCCTGCACTAAATTGGAGTCCTGGTATTCGTCAATCAGCACCTCTTCAAAATAGTCCCGGTACTCCAGCGCCGTTTTGGTGGGCACCATATTGCCCTCTTCGTCCTCTTCCACCAGTATCTGCAGAGCATAATGCTCCATATCCGAGAAATCCAGCAGCTTTTTGTCCGTCTTTTTGACTTTCAGCCTTTCCATGAATTCCAGGCTTAAGTCCACCAGCGACTCCACCGCCTCCGCTGCCGTTTTTGCCTGACGGAATACGGTTTCGAAGGGCAGGTTAAAATAGGATGTCTGCATTTTTTTGACCATGTTTTTTATCTTGTCATGCAGGTTCTTTACCTGCTCTCTTTTTTCCGCGGAAACGGAGTCGTCTTTTTTTCCCGGAAATTTTCCCGGCATGAAAGCCGGAAGCAGTTCGGAAAGACGCACTAAGTTTTCGGCACGGGCTATCTTTTCGATTGCCTCCCTCTCCTGTTCCAGCACCTCGCCGTACATGTAGGGGCCGTCCGGTTCCTCACAGATGCTCTCCGCCCGTTTCAGTTCCTCTGCGACACCGGCAAGCAGCTTCTGTAAATGTCCGAACAGAAACACCCCGGCATCCGATGCGGCAATATCCTCCACCGTTTCGTATACATAATCTTTTTTCCGTTCCCGAAGCCATTTTTCGGGGAACGGATAGCTTAACGCATACCTGTAGAGCTGCAGAATGTGCGACTCCAGCACACTTTCCCTGCCGTTCGGGCAAAAATATTCGATGGTATGGAAAAACCGTTCTTCCCCAGCGGCAAAATGCTCTTCCAGCATTTCTTTCATCACGTCCTGGGACAGCAGCTCCACTTCCCCTTCATCCGCAATCCGGAAGGCAGGATCCAGACCGATGTCCTCAAAATTGTTGCTCAGCACAAACAGACAGAAGCTGTCAATCGTGGTAATCTGGGCGTTGTGAATAATCGCCGCCTGCCTCTGCAGATGCTCGTTTCCGCCGTCCTCATTGAGCCTCTTTAAGATTGCCTGGCTGATACGCTCCCGCATCTCGGCCGCCGCCGCCTTGGTAAAGGTCACCACCAGCAGTCTGTCGATATCCACCGGATTTTCTTCCCGGCATACCATTTTCACAATACGCTCCGAAAGTACCGCCGTCTTGCCGCTTCCGGCTGCTGCCGACACCAATATGTTGCAGTCATGCAAATCGATTGCCTGCTGCTGTTCCGGTGTAAATTTTACTGCCATTCTTTCTCCCTGCCTTTTTTCTGTATCATTTCCATATGCCATACGGCATATTATGTCGTATATGGCACATTATGTTACATGCGGCATATTGCACCGTATACAACATATTACACTGCTGCGTAACTTAGCGCAGCTTATTCCTGCTCCTCGTCCAGTTCCTTCCGGATATGCTCCATGGCGGTATCCTTGTCCATGTCCGGCAACACCCGGTAGGAATAGCCGTCCATGCCGGTATCAAAGCCGCACACGCCCTTGTAGGGGCAGTAGGTACAGGCGCTTTCCTTGTCCTTTTTATAAGGGTTGCAGGACACCTTTCCTTCTAAGATTTCCCTGCCCAGCTTTTTGACTTTGCCGGTTACAAACCGGGAAATCTCTTCCATTTCCACCTCATCCATCACATCCGAGCGGGAAGACAGCGTTCCGTCTTTCTTAAATTCCACCGGAATGACATCGGACTTTCCGCTTTTTTCGTCAATGAGTCTGTCAATAACCGCCTCGTCCCTATTGATGACGCCGTTTGCCCTGAGATTTTCCCGGATTTTCCGGTTGATTTCCTCTTCCGTGAGCTCCGTCTCCGTTTCCAGACAGTCGTCCGCCACATGGTAGTAAAGCATGGCGGCGGGTACCACCTCTTTTCCGGGGTGCTTCTTTTTTTCCTGCTCCACGGCGGCATTCATGTATAACACAAGCTGAAGCTGCAGACCGTAGTAAAGCGCCGCAATGTCAAACTTTTTGTTGCCGGATTTGTAATCCACGATTTTAACAAAGATTTTTCCCTCCGACTCCACGGTGTCCACACGGTCAATCCTGCCGAGCAGCTTCATTTTTTCCTCTTCGGAAAGGGAAATGTTCACGCTGTCCAGATCCGATACCGCCGAGAAAGACATTTCATAGCTCTCCGGCTTAAAAGAGCCTTTTCGCAGCTGATACTGCAGCGTGTCCACCGTCCGCAGAAGAATACGTTCCATACGCTCCACGGCATAGGCATTGCGCGCGGTAGCATACAGAATGGTGTCGCCGTACTCCGCCGCGCACAGGCTCATGACCTCTTTTACGGTTTTTTCCGCAAATTCCTTCGGGAAGTCAAACCAGGTATAATCGCTGCCCTCCAGCGCATGGGAAAATCCCTCCAGCACACTGTGGAACACATTTCCCATATCCACTGCTTCAAAGCCGAATTCCTGCCTCTCCTGCAGCTTCAATCCATATTGCAGGAAATGCCTGTATGCACATGCCGCATAGGTTTCCACCCGGCTGACGCTGTTCATCAGGATACTGCCGTACAAAGCCTTTGCCACCGCACGGGAAAGCCCGTCCTCCCGGTAATGGTAAAAGGCGGCGTCCATAAGCTTTTTCACCACCGACGCATAGTCCACATTCTGCCGGTAAGCCTCGAAAAGGGTATCCGTCTGTTCTGCCAGACTCTTTTGTCCCCCGCCTTCTCCTTCGGCAAAAATACCGTCCTCCACCGTAAGGTCGCCCCTCTCCGCATAGTCCCGCAGGGACTGCGCCAGATAAGGAAGCCCTTCTCTCGGGGAATAAATCTGCTCATACACAGGCGCCAGCTCCGGCAGCTTCACCTTCAGTGCGGGGAACAAATCCTTCACCACATCCACCAGATAGGACGGGCGCAGGGTCTTTCCTTCCCCGTTTAATTTACAATAGGAAAGATACAGCCTTTCGGACGGCTTTGTCATATTTAAGTACAGATAAAGCCGCTGGATATACATCTGCTGCCTGGGCGTGGGCGCCAGTTCGATTTCCGACTCCCGTAAAAATTCCCGGTCAATATCGGAAATAATGCCGCCGCTGCCGTTATTGCCCGGAATATTTCCGTCGTTGATGCCTACGAAAAACAACACCTTTACCTCTTTTAAGCGGGTTCGTTCCATGTCGCCGACCAGCACCCTGTCCACGTTCTGGGGAATGCTGCCCACTTCAATTTCGCCGAAGCCTGCCTCTAAAATTTCCCTGAATTCGGGCAGGGTCATGCTCTCGCCCTCCAAAAGCTCCATCATCTGCTCCAAAAGCTGCATGGTAAGCCGGTAAACCTGCGCATATTCCCGCTCCCGGACCGCATCCTTCTGCCGGGCAAATTTCTCTTCGTAAGCAGCCGTTTTTTCCGCCGCTTTGTTCTTTACAAGAAAGTCGTACAATGCCTTCACATAGTCTTCCGTTTTGTCGGAATGCAGCATAAGAAGGGGCGAAAGCTCTTCCACCAGTCTTTCCCGAAGTGCGTCCATTTCCCATAAAAGGTCCACATTTTCCTTCATTTTTGCGGTTTTATGGGTAAACTGCCTCGTCCACGCACGCCTTCCCCGGATACCTGTCCGGATACAGTAATTCTCTAATTTGTCCACTTCTTCCCGGGTAAAATCCGCCAGTCCGCTCCGAAGATACCGGAATACACTTTCATAGGAAAAATCATAGATGAGAATTTCCAGCGCACTCTTTATGTATTCGGTCAGAGGGTTTAGGACAATGCCCCTGGTCCGGTCGATAAAACAGGGAATGTTAAGCAGCGTAAACTGTGTTTTTATCTGCTCCGCATAACCCGCCAGATCGCCGGCTACCACCGCAATATCCCGGTACGCATACCCTTTTTCTCGGATGAGTTTTTCAATGAGAATGGACATCTGCCGCACTTCTTCCCGGATAGTGGAGGCGGCAGACAATACGATTTCCTCCCCCGCAAGGTCCCCCTCGTATTTTTCGGTGGGATACCGGAACAGGGATTTTTCCAGATGCGCAAGGGGCGCATTTTCCCGAAACCGGGGATAGCCGCCGTCCTTTCCCATATACAAATCTTCGCCCCGGGGAATGCCCGCGTCCTTGGCAATACGGCAGACATCCGCTATGGTCTTTTTGCTCAGATGAAACAGCTTCTGCTCCCCGTCCGGGGTAAAAGGGTCTTCCCGCACATCCAGCGTCATGGTGAGCCAGACTTCTTCCGTACAAAGTAACAGCTCCCGGATGACCTTATACTGGATGGGGGTAAAGCCGGTAAAACCGTCGAACACCACCACACTGTCCTTCACGATTCTGGACTTGTGAATGGCTTCGCACAGCACATCCAGTGTTTCCTCCGTGGTGATGAATTTATCCCGGATAAACTGCATAAAACCGTCGTACAGCACCTGCAGATCTTTCAGTTTGTAATACAGGGCTCCTTTTTTCTTCGCATACTCCATCAGCCGGGAAACATCCTTTACCGATACGCCGTACTGCATGAATTCGGATATAGCGCTTTTGATTTCGTGGATGTAGCCCTGCTTCTGTAAATAGGTGCCGAGATAGGAAAGCTCGCCCCGGCACTGCCCCGCCACCTTCCGCAAAATCAGGCTCTTTCCCGTGTCGTCCAGCACCGGCAGATTTTTTCTGCCCACCTCCTCAAACACCCTGTGGGAGAGTCTGCCAAAGCTTAATACATCGATATTTAAAATACCCCGGCTTTCGTTGTCGGGGTGCACAATCAGTTCCTTCTGGGTCTGCATGGTAAACTGGTCCGGCACCACAATTAAGAAATTCCGTTCCGGTTCTTTTTTTGCTCTTTTTAAGATTTCACTGTAAATCCGCATGCTCTTTCCCGAGCCGGAACTACCAAGTACAAAACGTAAGCTCATGCCGTCATCCTTCCCAAATCCTATTTTTTCAGGGTAAACCGCCACAGGTAATCAGCGGCTTCTTCCGCATAATCAATGCCAATCCGCCTGCCCTTTTCAATCTGTGCTTCCTCTACTTCTATGCCCTCTGTCAGGAAAAAATCTTCGCTTTCCGCCATGTCCACATCGTTGTCCTTCTTCGTAATGTCCATGGCAATGCAAAGCTTGCCCGGTCCGTCTGCCAGATGCTTCCGTACGGAAGCCGGAAGCTGCGCGCCCTTATCCGGCGCAGGCTGTTCTTTTGCACTCTTGTCCGGAATGCCTGCACTCTGTGCGCCTGCATGTTCCGGAGCTTTTTTTCTGTGTGACAGCTTCTGTGCCCGAAGTTTTTCCATGATTTTCCGGGATGCTTCGTCCGCCGGTTCCACCGCACGGATGAGAGCCGCCTGCGGAATTTCCGCTTCCCCCGCCGTAATATTCATACAGTTATACATGCCATATATGAAATACACATAGGAAGTTCCGCCTATGTGAAACATGGGCTCCGTGCGTTCCGTCCGGCGTCCCATGTAGGTGTGGGAGCCTTTGTCCTCCACGCCCATATAGGCTTCCGTTTCGGTAATGATGCCCCTTACGGTTCCGTAAGGAGTCCGGTGCACCATGATTTTTCCAAGCAGTGCCTGTGCCAAAACAAGGGCATCCGTCATAAAAAATTCTCTCGGCAATCGGTTCTTTTCCGGCATATTCCCATTCCGCTCCTTTATCGGATATCTAATTCCACAGGGCAATGGTCGGAGCCCATGACCGTCGTGTGAATGGATGCACCTTTCAGCCTGTCCTCCAGAGCTTTGGACACCACAAAATAGTCAATACGCCAGCCTGCGTTCTTCTCTCTGGACTTGAACATATAGGACCACCAGGAATAGATGCCCTCCGCATCCGGGTAAAAATAGCGGAAGGTGTCGATGTAGCCGCTCTCAAGCACCTTGTCAAAGCAGCCTCTCTCCTCGTCCGTAAAACCGGCATTGTGGCGGTTTGTCCTGGGATTTTTCAAATCGATTTCCTTGTGGGCAACGTTTAAGTCGCCGCAGAAAATAACCGGCTTCTTTTCGTTCAGCCCGTTGATATAGGCTAAAAATGCCGCTTCCCATTCCATACGGTAGGATAGCCTCGTAAGCTCCCTCTGGGAGTTGGGCGTGTAAACCGTCACCACATAAAAATCCGCAAATTCCGCCGTAATCACACGTCCCTCTTTGTCATGCTCCGGGATGCCTATGCCGTAGGTAACGTTCAGAGGCTTCTGCTTGGTAAAAAGCGCCGTACCGGAATAGCCCTTCTTTTCCGCATAATTCCAGTACTGGTGATACCCCTCAAGCGGCAGGTCAATCTGTCCCGCCTGGAGCTTGGACTCCTGAATACAGAAAACATCCGCATCCGCTTCCTTAAAAAAATCCATAAATCCTTTATCCACACAGGCACGTAGTCCGTTTACATTCCATGAAATCAGTTTCATATTGCTTCCTCTTTTCTACTGTTTCTTTCCTTAATTTCTTATTTTCACTTTTCTCTTTATTTTACCATGCGGGGAAAACGGGGGCAAGCTATTTACATCTCCTTTCTCCGTGCTATATAATAAGGGCATTCCTGACATACTAAGAAAAACAAACGGCAAGGAGAATCCTTATGTGCGACATGAACAATCTGAAAAAAAAGAAATTGTTTTTATTTGATATAGACGGCACCATTGCGGTGGGAAACACCTTATTTGACGGCAGTGCCGAACTGATTTCCTACATTAAGTCCATCGGCGGCGCCGCCTGTTTTATCACCAACAACTCCACCAAAAGCAATGATGACTATGTAAAAAAATTTGCAGAATGCTTCGGGCTTGCCACGGAGGAAAAACAGTTTGCCACGGCAGGCTACGTTACCACCCTTTTTATGCAGGAGCATTTTAGCGGCAAAAAAATCTATGTGCTGGGAACCGCTTCCTATATTAAGGAGCTTCGAAGCAAAGGGCTCCTTGTTACGGAACAGGCGGAGCCGGACATTGCCTGCATACTGGTCGCCTACGACAGCGAGCTCACCTATGAAAAGCTCATCAAAACCTGTGAGGTACTGACCACTCGGAACGTGCCGTTTTATGCCACAAACCCTGATTTATGCTGCCCCATTGACTTCGGATTTATTCCCGACTGCGGTTCCATCTGCAACATGCTCACCTCTTCCACCGGAAAGAAACCGGTCTATTTAGGAAAGCCCGCTCCCGAAATGGTGGAGCTCTGTCAGAAAACCTACGGCTTTTCCAAGGAGGAAACCATTGTGGTGGGCGACCGTCTTTACACGGATATTTTATGCGGTATCAATGCCGGTGTGGACACCTGTGTGGTATATACGGGAGAAGCCACTCCCGAAGAAGTGGCCTCATCCTCTTATAAACCGACCTATGCCTTTGAAAATATCAGATTCTTTTACGAAGCGCTTGCCGATTAACGGCAGCAGCCTTTACAAAATGCCTGCCAAGTAACAAGCAGACTTTACAAAATGCTTGCCTATTACCGGTATCTTTTACAGTACCTCCCGGTACAGTCGCATCACGTTTTTGCAGAAAATTTTATCAATCTGTCTTTCGGTAAATCCGTTCTTTTTTAAGGCGGCAAACAATCTGTCCATGCAGTCTGCTCCCGGCAGTTCTGCATGGGTATCAATGCCGTCAAAATCACTGCCCAGTCCCACGAAATCTTCTCCGCCGATTTTAACCATATGGGAAGCATGCCGCACAATATCGGCAATGGTTCCCGGATTTTTCACACCGGCTCTGCAGGGCGAAAGAAAGTCTGCGCAGAAATTTAAGCCCGCCACACCGCCTTTTGCCGCCAACGCCCGTATCATATCATCCGTCAGATTTCTGGTGCAGGGACAGAGTGCTCTCGCATTGCTGTGACTTGCCACAAAGGGCTTCTTTGTCATCTGCAGTACATCGAAAAATCCCGCATCCGACATATGGGAAACATCCACAATCATTCCCATTTCCTCCATGCACTCCACAAATTCCCTGCCCTTTTTCGTCAGGCCATGCTCCGTGTCGGGCGTATTTAAGTATTTCTGCAGGGCATAATCCTGTTCTTCCGGGGTTAAGTGCGGCTCCTCCGCCCGGATGCTGTTTCTGAGTTCGGCATACAGATTGGGGTGCCCCAGTTCATTTTTGTAATTCCACGAAAGCGTCATCATGCGGACACCTTGCTTATAAAGCTCCCGCAGGCGCTCCGTCCGTCCGCCGCATACGCCGCCTTCCTCCACGGTAAGCATAGCGGACATTTTTCCGTCCGCCAGATTTTTCTCTATATCCGCATAGGAATACACCGGTGCGATAATATCCTGATTTTTCTGAAGTTCTTCTTCGTAGAGTGCCCGCAGCTTTTGTACTTCCTGCCAGGCATCCTTCACTTTTCCCAGGTTCACAAACAGGGCAAAATTCTGCAGCACATAGCCGCTCTTCTGCATCTTCCTAAGGTCCACATGACAGGTGTTCTGCCCAAGACCCGGCTGCGTATCTGCCGTAGCTGCCCCTTCGGACTGTCCGCCTGCAGGTGCTTCTGTGGTGTCTTCTGCGGCAGATGCCTGTTCTCTTCTCTGCCTGAGTAACTCCGATATGGTATCGCAATGCATATCCGCTATCCGCATTTTGTACACTCCTTGTTATGATATTTTAGGCAACAGACACCATACGGATTGCTTCGGGCTTTGCCCTCCCGCAATCCTGCCCGGAATTCGCATATCGGGGCGCTTACGCTCCCCTTTTATGCTCATTCCCTGGCGAGTAATGAAGCCGAAAATCCAGGCTTGTGCAAGCACAGCCTGAATTCCCGGCTTATTACCCTGGTGTCTTAGTAAAATTCTATGGCGTGGTCCATCAAAAATTGCTTCCAGATATCAATATAGGCTGCTTTTAAGTGTACGCCGTCAAAGGTATCTTCCTTTATCAGTCCGCCCGTATCATCACAAACAAGGGGATTTACATCCAGATAAAATATCTTTTTATTGTCCGCTAATTTGGCAATTTCCGCATTTCTTGCATCTATGCCGGGATTGTTGATATAGTCGCCCTTATTGGAACGCTCTGTGCTCACCCGCATGATAGCCTGCAGATAGATAATGGCATCCGGCTGCAGCTCCTGCAGATGCGCCACCACATCCTTATATTTTTCCATAAAGGTGTCCACCGTGCCGGTGCCCATTTCGTTAATACCGATCATAAAATAAATTTTCCTGAACTGATGCTCGCTTAGCGCCTCTTCCACGGTGATCTTATTCTTCTGTCCGGGCACGGAAACAATGGGCGCCGAAAAGACCTTGTAAACCGTAAGTCCCGTAGAGGCATAAAAGGTGGTGTTGGAAAGCCCCGCGTAATCGTACAGCCCCACGGTACGGGAGTCGCCGATAAATACCGCATCATCAAAATAGGACTCATCCACCGTCTGATAACGCCAGTGTACCGTACCGTCCCCGCCGGAAACACTTCCCGTAAGGACACCGTCGCCGCCGGAAATGCTGTCTCCTCCGGATACACTGTCCCCGCCCGAAATCGAAGCATTGCCACCGGTCGCATCCCCTCCGGAAACCGCAGTATTCCCCTCCGAGGCACTGCCGGAGCCGTCACCTCCCGAAACCATACCGGGATTACCGCCGGGATTTTCCGTCTCCGGATGCAGGAAGCCGCCAATGACGTCCCTAATGTCCTGCCGTTCATAATACACAATTCCGGTCAGCACCAATATGAAAATAAAAACGGTATATTTTAAGTTCTTGAAAGCCTTCACTTTTTTTTACGTCCTTACTAAAATCTCAGATACATAAAGGGATTGTTTCCTGCAGAATAAATCCGGTCCACACACATCCAGAACAAAATTGCCAGGATTACCATACCGAAAAAATTGTTTTTGAATCGTTCAAAAAGCTTTTTCGGAAGCGGGGTACAAAGCAGTACTCCCACCAAAAGATACAGCCCATAGTTCTGAAGAGCCTGCAAAAAATCCCCTGTTTTTACGTTAACGCCGGCGACAAATCCAAACAGTCTGCCGAAATAGATCCGTAGATCTCCCAGATCGGGGATTGCAAAGCAGACCCATGTCAGAGGCACCACAAAAAGCACATACAGATGTCCGAAGACCTTGCTTCTATCCAGAACGCCGCCCATATCCATGATGCGCTCCAGCATAATGAACAGACAGAGCCCCAGTCCCCAGAAAAAGAAATGGGCGCCCGCTCCGTGCCAGAAAGAGGTGAGCAGCCAGACAATCAGCAGGTTTTGCAATGTCACGGCAAGTCCTCTCCTGCTGCCTCCCAGCGGAATATAGATATATTTGCGGAACCATCTTCCCAGAGTCATATGCCAGCGGCGGTAAAACTCCCGTATGCTTTTTGCCATATAAGGCATGTTGAAATTCTGCGGCAGCTTAAAGCCGAGCATGCGTCCCAGTCCGACTGCCATTAAAGAATAGCCGTAAAAGTCAAAATACAGCTGCATGGAATAAGAAAAAGCACCCAGCCATGCAAGCGGCGTACTGATGCTCACAAACCCCGTTGTCTGCAGCTCATGCCACAGAATTGCCAGTCTGTCCGCTACTAAAATTTTCATGCCAAGACCGTACACAAAGGTCTTCAGTCCGCTGTCCAAATCCTTTAAGGTGACCCTTCTGCCATGCAGCGCGCCGGAAATTTCACTGTAATACACTATCGGTCCCGAAGAAATCTGGGGAAACATGGCTGCATACGTGGCAAATGAAATCAGGGATTTTTCCGCCGGGATTTCCCTCCTGTACACATCAATCAGATAAGATAAAATCTGGAAAGTGTAAAAGCTGATACCAAGAGGAAGCGCAATCTCCCCGCCCATCCATTTCTGCATAAAAGGCGACAGCTTAAAGAAAGCAAGTATCCCCACATCGACAAAAAGCGTCATCAAAAAGACGGCCCGCCGGTCCCCCTGCACTTTTATACGGTCAATCATCTTTGCCGAATAAAAATTCAACAGGACGGACATTACCAGAAGCAGGACATACCAGGGCTCTCCGCATGTGTAGAAAACAAGGCTGCCCGCAAGCAGTACAAAGTTCTTTGCTTTTGCCGGTGTAAGATAATACCCCAGCATGAAAAAAGGTAAAAAATATAGTAAAAAATGTATACTGTTAAATGCCAAAACCAATCACACCACAATCTGTTATTCTAAATAGCAAACCGATACAGAACCATCTGCTCCGGCTTGAATCTTTGAAGTTTATTATAAAGAATTTTCCGTTAATTATTCCTCTTCTTAGATTGTATAGTTTCCCCATACTTTTCACAATAGCAAAATTCTTAGAAATTTGTAATTTTTTTGCACAGAATATGTTAATAATTACACCAATCTGTACAAAAATATTTCCTATATTTTTCATTGCCTTATTTACTGTTATCCCCTACAATGAAAATAAGAAAGGCAGGATTTGAAAATATGAAAGAAAAGCTCTATATGATTCCCCTGAACGATGCGGTAAACGCCGATGATGAATGTCCCTTCTGCCACATTGAACGCCAGATTGAACAGGATTTGATGGATTTCGTCTTAGGCTCCGGCTCTTCCTACATGGAAAGCGATGTACGTGACATGACGGACCGCGCAGGCTTCTGCCGCACCCATTTCCGGAAAATGTTCCAGTACGGCAATACACTCGGCAACGGCTGGATTTTAAAAACCCACTACCGCCGCATGATTGAGGAATTCAGCAGACAGGTACAGGCCTACAGCCCGGAAAAATCCTCTTTCAAATCCATGTTCAAAAAGGAAAGCACCGAAAATCCGGTTTCCGCCTGGACAAAGGAAAAGGAAGCCTCCTGTTACATATGCAATTATTTTAAGGAGCATTATGACCGGTATCTGGACACCTTTTTTATTATGTACCAGAAGGATGAGGATTTCCGCAGGCGCATTGAAAACGGAAAGGGGTTCTGTATCCCCCACTTCGGCGATTTGTGCGAAGCTATGAACACCAAGCTTCCCGACAAGGAGAAGGAAAGCTTTTACCGTATGCTCTGTAATTTGGAAAAGAAGAATTTAGACCGTCTTTACGAGGATGTGTCCTGGCTTATCGAAAAATTTGACTACCGTAACCAGGATGCGGACTGGAAAAATTCCAGGGATGCCGTACAGCGCGGCATGCAGAAATTAAAGGGCGGCTACCCCGCCGACCCCGTTTATAAAATGAACAAATAAATTTATTCTTCCGGCGGCATAAGGGCATTGCGGAAATTGTTTAAGTAGGAAATCACTTCTTCGTGCAGCATGTCCGCCTGGAATGCACCTTTGCCAAACTGCTCGTTCATGATGCCGTCCATGGTGAAAAGAAGCATCTGCAGCAGTTTTTTCGCATCCGTGCCCGCCGGAAGTCCCTCTGCGTTCACATCCGCCAGTATTTTTTCATATGCCTCATCTAATTTTTCCTTCATGTCTTCCGTTTCCAGAAGCGCTTCCTTAACATTTTCGGTGCGGCTTTTCTGTAAAAAAGCCAGAAGGTACGGATATCCCTTAAGCACCTGCCATCTTGCCTGTTCCACCTGCTTTGCCATATCAAAGACATTCCTGCTGCCGCCGACCTTCGCCGCAGACAGCTCTAATAGGAAAAAGCGCACACTGTACCGGTACATAAACGCATAGGTGCCTAACTTACTTCCGAAATAATGGAATAAAAGCCCCTTGCTGACGGAGGCCTCCCTTACGATATCGTCCGTGCTGGCATGCGCGTAGCCGCCCTCCGCAAATACCTTCAACGAGGCATTTATCATTCTGTCCTGTTTTTCTTTTTTTAAATCAAAAAATTTTTCGTTCATAAGTAAAATTCCATTCTGTGTAAACATTTCATTCCGAATAAATATTTCGTTCCGGATAAGTAAAATTGACCCTGCCGGTCATCTAAAATATAGCACACCCGCACGTTCTCTGCAAGGTAGCAATTTTTTTGTTGTTGTGCTATGATGTGAATGGGGTTCTGAATAGTCACGACTGACAGTAAAGCAGCTGTATGTGGGATTTCCCTACATCAGTTGCAGCAAGTATCTATGGAGGAGAACATGTACAGACTGCTTATTATTGAAGATGATTTGGGAATAGCCTCTGCGGTGGAAAAGCAGGCATTAAGCTGGGATTTTTCCGTAAAATGCGTGGAAAACTTCCACGATGTCATGAAGGAATTTGCCGGCTTTGCACCCCATCTGGTGCTGCTGGATTTAGCGCTTCCTTTCTATAACGGCTATCACTGGTGCAGCGAAATCCGCAAGGTTTCCAAGGTGCCCGTCATCATTTTATCCTCCGCCTCCGACAACATGAATATTGTCATGGCAATGAACATGGGTGCGGACGATTTTATTGCCAAGCCCTTTGACGGCAATGTACTCATGGCAAAAATCCAGGCGCTGCTGCGGCGCACCTACGACTTCACCGCCGCCGTTCCGCTTTTAGAGCACCGGGGCGCTCTTTTTAATAAGGAAGACGGCTCCCTTACCTACGAGGGGCAGAAAATTTCCCTTACAAAAAACGAAGCCCGCATCCTTTCCGCTCTTTTGGAAAACAAGGGTAAGACCGTCAGCCGAGAAAAGCTGATGGAGCGGCTCTGGGAAACGGACAGCTTCGTGGACGAAAACACCCTGACCGTCAATGTGAACCGCCTCCGCAGGAAATTAAACGAAGCGGGACTGACCGATTTTATCACCACCCGTTTCGGAGAAGGATATCTGATTTCCGTGTAACCACAGAAAGGATGAAGCTTATGAAATTATTTCTGCATTATCTTTCTTCCCATAAAAAATCCATCGCATTTTTTCTTCTGACCGGCATTTTGTTTTCGGTATCCTTTGCCCTGTATCATCTGCCCGTCATGGCGGCGCTTTATCCGTTCCTGTTATGCCTCACAGTGGGGCTTGTGCTGCTTGTCATCGACTTTACCGGCTTCAAGAAAAAACACGACCTTCTTTCGTATCTCGAACAGCATACCGCTTCCTTAATACAGGCGCTCCCGCAGGCGGACGGCATTTTGGAAGAAGATTACCAGACTCTCCTACGCATACTGCAAAAGGAATTTCAGAATGCGGAAACTGCATCGGAGACCCGCTATCAGGACATGATTGCCTATTACACCCTGTGGGCGCACCAGATTAAAACGCCCATTGCCGCCATGAAACTGACACTGCAGTATGAGGACTCCCACTTTGCCCGCCAGATTTCCGGCGACCTGTTCCGCATTGAACAGTACGTGGAAATGGTCATGATGTTTCTGCGTCTCGGCTCCACTTCCACCGATTATGTCATCCGGGAATATGAGCTTACTCCCATATTAAACCAGACCATCAAAAAATTTGCCGGCGAATTTATCCTGCGCAGGCTCACCATCCATTACGAGCCCGTGGAGGCAACAGTGCTGACCGACGAAAAATGGCTTTCCTTCGTCATTGAGCAGCTCTTGTCCAATGCCTTAAAATACACCCGCAAAGGCGGCATTACCATCCGTTATGATGCGGAAAAACATACCCTGCATATAGAGGACACCGGTATCGGCATTGCCCCGGAAGACCTTCCCCGCATTTTTGAGAACGGTTATACCGGCTACAACGGCAGACGTGACAAGAAGGCAAGCGGTCTCGGTCTTTACCTTTGCAAAACCATCTGTGATAAGTTAAATCATACCCTTTCCATCACCTCCACGCCCGACATGGGCACCGAGGTTTCCCTTACTTTTCCGGTAAAACTTACAGAAATGTAAGATTTGCCCGCCGGATTGTAAGCCGATTCCATGGTATGGGTTCCTCTTTTTTCTTATACTGAAACCAGATTAAATAAGTAAACAAAAGGAGGAGCTCTCACATGAGTATCTTAGAAGTGAAAGGTGTTAAAAAAGTATACACAACCCGCTTTGGCAACAACAAAGTCGAAGCCTTAAAGAATGTCAATTTTCAGGTAGAAAAGGGCGAGTATGTCGCCATTATGGGCGAATCCGGTTCCGGTAAAACCACCCTTTTGAATATTCTGGCTGCCCTCGACCGTCCCACCGGCGGCTCCGTTTTTCTGGACGGCCGCAATCTTTCCGATATCAAGGAGTCCGACATGGCTGCTTTCCGCAGAGATGAACTGGGCTTCGTTTTTCAGGATTTCAACCTTCTTGACACATTCCCCGTGGAGGACAATATTTATCTTCCTCTGGTGCTTGCCGGCAAAAGCTACAACGAAATGAAGGTGCGTCTGGCACCCATCGCCGAAAAGTTAGGAATTACGTCCCTCTTAAAAAAATATCCCTATGAAATATCCGGCGGACAGAAGCAGCGTGTTGCCGTTGCCCGCGCCCTGATTACCGGTCCCAAGCTTATTTTGGCCGACGAACCCACCGGTGCGCTGGACTCCAAGGCAACCGACGAACTGCTGTCTTTGTTTAACGAGGTCAACGCCACCGGTCAGACCATTCTGATGGTTACCCACTCCGTAAAGGCTGCCAGCCATGCGGGCAGAGTTTTGTTTATCAAGGACGGCGAAGTGTTCCACCAGATTTACCGCGGTCAGGATAGCTTCTCCGCCCAGTACCAGAAAATTTCCGATACGCTGACTCTCCTTCAGCAGACAGGCGGTGATTGGGCATGAGAATAGGATTTTATATGAAGCTTGCCGCCAACGGCATGAAAAAAAACGGGAAATTTTACATTCCCTATCTTTTAACCTGTATCTGCACGATTGCCATGTGCTACATCGTATCAGCGCTGTCCGTGTCCCCAACACTGGCTGCCATGCGCGGCGGCGACATGCTGATAAGCCTGCTGAAATTAGGCGTATGGGTTATCATTATCTTTTCCGTACTGCTGTTAAGCTACACCAACAGCTTTCTAAGGAAAAAACGGACCCGGGAATTCGGACTTTACAACATCCTCGGCATGGATAAACGGAACATCGGTCTTATTTTATTTTTTGAAACCATAATAATGGCTTTTCTGTCCCTGTTTTTCGGTCTGCTTGCGGGTATTCTCCTCTTAAAGCTTGCGGAGCTGCTTCTTGTGAATATGCTGCATGCCGGCGTCACGTATACGCTGATCGTATCCTGGTCCAGCATCCGCTATACCATTATTCTGTTTCTCCTTATTTTTTTGCTGAACCTGCTGCGCAATCTTTTCCGGATTACCGTGTCAAGACCGGTGGAACTGCTTCACAGCGAGTCCTTCGGGGAGAAACCGCCCCGCGCCAATTTCCTGATGGGACTTTTGGGCATCCTTATTTTAGGCGGCGCCTACTACCTTGCCGTCAGCATTGAAGACCCGATTTCCGCTACGGTCTGGTTTTTCGTAGCTGTCTGCATGGTCATTATCGGAACCTATCTTTTGTTTATTTCCGGTTCCGTGGTCTTTTTGAAGCTGCTTCAGAAAAACAAACGCTACTACTATAAACCCAACCATTTTATTTCTGTTTCATCCATGGCCTTCCGCATGAAACGAAACGGTGCCGGGCTGGCTTCCATCTGCATCCTGGCAACCATGGTTCTGGTTATGACTGCTTCTTCCTCCTGCCTGTTTTTCGGCGAAGAGGACAGCTTAAAGGAACGGCATTCCAGGGACTTCAGCATTACGGTGCAGAATCGTCTGTCTTCCGGCACTGTGGCTCCTGAAATCACGGCATCTATTGCTAAAAAGGCGGAGGATGTCATGCTGCTTCACAATGCGCAGGCTTCGGATTTACTCACCTATTCCTACCTGAATGTATCCTGTGTCTTAGATGGCAGCGCTTTGCCTTCCGATTTTGAAGAAGACTACCTGCGGACGCAGAACAACTTTTCCGGTATCTGCCAGCTGTATTTCTTTTCCCTTGACGACTACAACCGGATGATGGATACGGACTACACACTGAATACCTATGAAATGTTTTTATACAAAAAGGGAGGAAGGAATTATGCGTATCAGGAGCTGACACTGCCCGGACAGACAACCTATCACCTGAAGGCTGCCCTGAAGAGCTTTTTTGATGTGGAAGATACCAATTCCTATATCGGCAGCACCTATTTTATCGTTGTCCCTGATCTTGAAGCCGTACGCAGCCTGCTGCCCGAAGATTACTCTGCTTTTCTTTGGTATTACGGATTCCGGACACCCCTTTCCGCAGAGGAACAGGATATCATGATACACGATATGGAGGTGGATTTATCCGGAATATTTACGGAGAATTCCCTGGATGCCATGCTCCGTGTGGAGTCCGTGGAAAATGACAGAACGGACTTTATAGCTGCCTACGGCGGTCTGTTCTTCTTAGGCATTCTGCTTAGTGTGGCATTTATTTTAGCTGCTGTGTTAATTATTTATTTCAAGCAGATTTCCGAAGGCTACGAAGACAAATCCCGCTTCGCCATCATGCAGAAGGTGGGACTTACCGACAGAGAAATCCGGCGCAGTATCAATTCCCAACTTTTAACGGTTTTCTTCCTGCCGCTTTTATTTGCCGGTCTGCACCTGTGCTTTGCCTTCCCACTGATTAAAAAAATCCTGTTGTTGTTCGGCTTCTTAAACAACAGGCTGTTTATCCTGACCACTTTAATAAGCTTTGCGGCGTTTGCGGTTTTCTACACCGTTATTTACCGCATGACCTCCAATGCTTATTATGACATCGTAAGAGGACCCAGGGAAAACCGATAGGCGCCGGAAGGGGAAACCGATGCCGCAGACAGCGCAGACGGACAGGGCAGCGCCAGGAGACAGACCGTTCAGCGGCTGAGAGGCAGACCATTCGTCGGCTGAGAGGCGGACCGTTCAGCGGCCGGGAGGCAAACCATTCGTCGGCTGAGAGGCGGCTCGGCTGCGGTCTCGCAAAAATTCAATTTTGATGAATTTTTTATGGCGTTTTCCATGCTTTTCCACTATAATGAAAATGACGGTTGAAAATCAATCATCTGGTTATGCGTTGTCATTTGATGAAAGGTTATCATTTGAGGGAATTTGTCATTTGATGAATGTTAACAAAAATTAGGAAAAGGATTGGAGAATACTATGGAAATCGTATGTTTAGACTTAGAAGGTGTACTGGTACCCGAAATCTGGATTGCTTTTGCGGAAGAAACCGGCATTCCCGAACTGAAAAGAACCACCCGCGACGAGCCGGATTATGACAAACTGATGAAATACCGCATCGGCATCTTAAAGGAGCACGGACTCGGCTTAAAGGAAATCCAGGACACCATTGCCAAAATTGAGCCCTTGGAAGGCGCAAAGGAATTTTTAGACAGTCTGCGGGAAATGACGCAGGTTATCATTATCAGCGATACCTTCTCCCAGTTTGCAGGCCCTCTTATGAAGAAGCTCGGCTATCCTACCATCTTCTGCAATTCTCTTGTGGTTGCAGATAACGGCGAAATCACCGACTTCAAGATGCGTTGTGAGAAATCCAAATACACCACGGTAAAGGCTCTGCAGTCCATCGGCTACGATACCATTGCCAGCGGTGACAGCCACAACGACCTCGGCATGATTCAGGCCAGCAAGGCAGGCTTCTTATTCAAGTCCACCGACGCCATCAAGGCAGAATATCCTGACATTCCGGCTTATGAAACCTATGATGAGCTGCTTGCCGCTATCAAAGAAGTAATTGGGAAATAAGATGAGGAACCACCCTATATGTGAGGTCTCTTAACCCTCTGAATACACACAGCCGGCGTCCAACTGAAGCAGGATACCGGCTGTTTTCTTTTTCATCTTCCTTAAAGCATTTTGCTTATTTTCTTGAATTTGCTATTTCCTTTTTCATCTTCTTTAAAGCATTTCGGATAAAGTCTATATAATGGTGTAAATTACAAATCTATATAAAAAGAGCCAAGTGCTCATCTTTCAGTTATAATTAAGTTACCACACAAAACATAATTGAAAGGATGAAACTCATGGCTCAATTACATTTTACATTAGATAGTGATTTTTTTGTAGGACTTTTTTCAGAAACTAAGGATGAAGCATTTGGCAAGCTTATGGAAGCTTTACTTAATCAAGTTCTTCAAGCCGAATCTACTGAACAACTTGGTGCTAATAACTATGAACGTTCTCGGGAACGTTCTGATTACAGAAACGGAACCAGGACAAGGTCATTAACTACTCGCATCGGAAAGATTGAATTACAAGTTCCCAGACATCGTAATGTCCCATTTAAGACTTCCTTATTCGAGAATTACCAGCGTAATGAGCAAGCTTTAATTACAACCATGATGGAAATGGTAGTGCAGGGTATATCAACCAGAAATGTCAAAAAAGTAACTGAAGAACTCTGTGGAGAGTCTTTCTCTAAATCTACTGTTTCTGAAATTTGTAAGGAACTTGATGTTCCAATTAAACATTTCAAAGAACGTTTACTACCGGAACATTATCCATTTATTATTGTTGATGCGATATATTTAAAAGTTCGCGAAGATCATCGTGTCAAGTCCAAAGCATTGTTTGTCGCTATTGGGATAAACAATACAGGTCACAAGGAAGTACTCGGTTTTGAAGTATACGATTCTGAGAAAGTAAACACCTGGAAGGACTTCTTTGAAAGTCTTAAAAGTCGTGGCTTACGTGGCGTGGATATTGTGATATCAGATGCACACGCAGGGCTTGTTGAAGCAATAAAGGAATGCTTCGCTGGTTCTTCATGGCAGCGTTGTCAGGCTCATTTTACTAGAAATATCATAGATAAGTGTCCCAAAAAATACAGCACTGGTTTAGCTTCTGAATTGCGAGATATGTTCAATGCAACCACTATTGAAGAAGCCCGTCGACTAAAAGAATCAATATACGATGAATATCAGGATGTTGCAAAAGAAGCAATGGTTGTCCTTGATGAAGGGTTTGAAGATAGCATTACAATCATGGCATTACCTTCAAAATATCGTATTGCATTAAGAACCAGCAACATAATAGAGCGTGAAAACAGAGAGATCAGAAGACGAGAAAAGGTCATTCAGATTTTCCCTAATACGGAATCTATTATACGACTGATTGGTGCAGTTCTTCAGGATGATCATAATGATTGGAGCGTCAGTCACAGAACTTTTGATATGAAAGAGTACTATGACAAACTAAGCTCCATACAATCAAATCTCCTGAAGATAAGGGCAGCATAGACGGACTAATATAATTGGAAGATGAATTTACACACAAATATGGACTTGACTCCTTTTCTGTTTTCTTTAAAGCAAATCTCTCTTATTTTTCTTTCTGCTTCTCATTATCTCTTTTTATTTAAAGCAAATAGTCCTCATTTGCTTTTTTGCTTCTTACACCTTATCTTTGTTTAAAGCATTTGTTCTATTTTTCAGTATTTGCTTCTTTCTTTTCTATCATCTTTAAAGCACATAACATGTTTCTTGGGATTTGCTGCTCTTATAAATCCACCTCATTGGGGCAGGACGTATAGTCGTAAATCTGCATCCCCAGTTCTTCCATCTCTGCCATGTTTTTCTGGGTGTCGAACTGTTCACCCTGGATAAGCCACTCCGGTGCATCAAAAAAAGCAGCCTTTGCCTTAGTTTTCTCGTAGAATTCCCGGCACATGGTATGGTTTCCATGGTGGGACACCTGCACATAGTCCACTTCCAGTTCTGTGTCATAGTTTTGCATCATCTGCTTTCCCAGTGTTTCATCATAGCAGTCTCCCATAAAGAGCATGCTCTTGTCTTCTGACTCCACAGTAAACACTAGGGAGCTGTTATTGGGCATATCCTTGGTGGTTTGCGACATTCCCTTCCGGTAACTGTTCAGGAAATGCAGGGACAAATCCGAAAACCGCAGAACATCCCCTTCCTCCACACTTTCCACATTGGAGGCGCTTTCCGTCAATTCCTCATATTCCTGCAAAACCGCAATATCATCCCATTCCTGGTCCACACTGTCATATTCTTCATAATCCACGCCATTATCATATACGGCATCTATTTTAATATCTTTATCCTCGTACAGTTTTACGAAAGCTCCGATGTGGTCCGGATGAGGATGCGTCAAAATCCAGGCATCCACCTCGCCGCCGTTCTCCCGGATAACCTCTTTCACCTGTCCGGCATTCTGTTCGGAACCGCCGTCAATGATAATCAGTTCTCCCCTGTTACTGCTTAAGGTATAAAAATTTGCCTGCAGTCCCGACTCATCCGCATACTGCGTCACTTTCCATTCAGTATTTTTCGCCTTTCCGCAGCCTGCTGCCAGTAAAATGGCAAGCCCCATTGCCCATAAAATATGTCTCTTTTTCATACTCTTTCCCCTTATACAAAAATGCCCTGTTACTTCTTTCCCCTACTATACACGGAATATCCGGCATATCCCATACCTTTCCGGCAGAATTAAATCTTTATTAACTTCTTGCCTTGGAATTGATAACTCATTTCCTCAAAAAAGAACTTTTCACCTTGGCAGGCACTTTCCTCTTCTGATAGCGCTTTTGTGCCTACCCGTCTCTTTTTCCATAGGCACTCTTTCTTCTATTCCTCCTTTGCGTGCCTACTCGTTATCGGATGTAGGCACTTTTCGCTTCTGATAACACTTTCGTGCCTACCCGTCTCTTTTTCCATAGGCACTCTTTCTTCTATTCCTCCTTTGCGTGCCTACTCGTTTTCGGATTGTAGGTACTTTTCGCTTCTGATAACACTTTCGTGCCTACTCCTCCCCTTTTCCATAGGCACTCTTTCTTCTATTCCTCCTTTGCGTGCCTACTCGTTTTCGGATTGTAGGCACTTTTCGCTTCTGATAATACTTTCGTGCCTACTTCTCCCCTTTTCCATAGGCACTCTTTCTTCTATTTCTTCCTTGTGTGCCTACTTGTTTTCGGATTGCAGGCACTTTCCTATTCTGATAACGCTTTCGTGCCCGCTATCCGTATACAGAGAATGCCGGTACGCATCTTTGCATACCGGCACTTCTTTTGTAAGTCAATTATGAACCAGCCCAGCGTCTGTCTTTTAAAGTCTTAGTAATTGTAATCAATTCCTAAGCTGTCCAGGAAATCATAGACATCCCTGTAGTTCATGTTGATATAAACTCCCAGTGCGGAATTGGCAATCGTCAGTACCAGGAAGATGGAGCAAAGGATAATACCGGCAATCGCCATTCCCTTACCGCCCTTTTTCATTCCGACAATACCCAGAATCAGACCTGTTACATTCACCGGAATACCGATAATGGGAATGCAGCAGGCAACAATTCCCACAATGCCGAGGACCAGAGAAGCAATGGATAAACCGTTGTTCTGCTTGGGCAGCTGATTGTTGTAAGGATAATTGTTGTTGGGGTAATTGTAAGGTGCCTGATTGTTATACGGTGCGTTGTAAGCATTGCCGCTGCCGTATGCTCCGTTATTATAGCCATTGCTGTAGGCTCCGGTGTTGGCGGCATTTGTATTCTGATAACCGTTCGCTCCGTTATTATAGCCATTGCTGTAAGCTCCGCTGTTTGCGGCATTTGTATCCTGATAACCGTTCGCTCCGTTATTATAGCCATTGCTGTAAGCTCCGCTGTTTGCGGCATTTGCATCCTGATAACCGTTTGCTCCGGCATTGTAGCCATTGCTGTAGGCTCCGGTGTTGGCCCCGGCATTCTGATTTCCGTAGCCGTAACCATATCCCTGGGACATGTTATAGGCGTTGCCTGCAGGCTGTCCGTTCTGTGGCTCCTGCGGTCTTGTGTTGTCGTAGGTTTCAAATTCTTCGCTCATGTTTTTCTCCCTCTCAAATGCGTACTATGTAATTATCTTTTCTGGGTGCTGCTGCCGGTGCTTAAAAGTTCTTCCGACTATTGCACGAAAGTCCATGCTTGAAGAAAATTGTAACACATTCCCTGCTCTACTTCAAGCCGCTTCCCGATTTTACTTTTCCTTCCTGACCGCAAAATAAAAGGCAAGGAACATCATGGCAATGCCCCAGGACTCCCCGCCTCCCAGTACATGGGAGAAAATAGAATTGCCGGTCACACCCGTTAATACTGCCGCTGCAACCTTACAGATTACATACAGAACCAGCGGACCGATGACAATAAAAAACTTCGGAACGGGGATTTTTCCCTTTGCCACCATAACAATGAATGCCACACCGGAAATAATATCGGCGGTTGTCTGCCATATGGTTCCCACCGTAAACGGCACCAGTGCCGACTGTGTAAAATATGTGGCAATACTGTCTGCCGAAGCGCCTGCCAACAGGGCTGCCCTCACGTTCATCAGCGCCATGCAGCAAATGGAATGAATGCCGAAAATACCCACCGACATCATGGTTGTGCCAAAAGAAAATGCCTTATACAGTCCCGTTCTGTCGCCGTTCTGCCTGTCGAGTATGTAAAAGCATGCTGCGCGGGAAGCCAATAGATAACCCACACAGGCAATAATGCCGATGACAAGCGAAGCCTGATAATACCACAGGGGTACGTTTACAATGTCAGCACTGATAATACCCATCAGCACATGGGGTTCCCCATCTCCCATGTAGGACAGCAGGCAGTCACTGATGCCGCAAAGCAGCATAGCAAAAAATCCGATTAACAGATATGCTTTTCTTTTTGATTTCTGAATATAACCCATAATTTACCTCTTTCTTTTCCCGCGACGGATACCCACCACCCCAATATTACACAAGTTCAGACTGCTTTCCTTATCAAGTTAGCGCTATCTAACCAAATGATAATACGGCCTATCTCCCACGTCAAGAATTTACTTGCTTTCCGCTACCTGTTATATTACTATAAAAATAATGACAAGATCAGCATGGAGAACGGCGAAAGGAGCAGGAGTATTATGAACTTAAGAGATCAGATTGGATACGGAGAAAATATCATGTGGAGCGGAAAAAAAGCAGTGAAGGTGTCGGTGCTGGAGTCTGTTTTCAACCCCATGCTGCCGTTTGCGTTAATCTGGCTTTTGTTTGACGGAGGCATGATTTTAGCCATGAGCGCCACCGGTTCCTCCGGTCCCGGTTTCATGGGCGCTTTTCTGGGCGTCTTTTTCCTGATACACCTGATGCCGGTATGGATTTATTTAGGAGGCGTGATTACCTCCGCCTTAAAGGCCAAGAATACCGAATATCTGATTACCGATAAAGGCATTTATGTGCAGTCCGGCATTTTTACCAGACGTGTGGATATGAAACCTTTTACCGATTTATCCCACGTATCCATCCGCCAGGGAGTATTTGACCGTATGTGCGGCACCGGCGACATCATCAGCACCTGCGGTCACGGTCACGGAGCCGGCGGCGACATCTGCAACATCACGGATTATGAGCACGTATTCCGCCTGGTAAAACAGCTTCAGGAAGATATTTATTCCGATACCATGTACCCCAACGACATGCGTCCCGCCGAAAACCACGGTTACCGGACACAGTACACCCGGGAACAGGATTGGTAATGGTATTCGCACACAAAAAGCCCGCAGGCATTTTCGCTGCGGGCTTTTCTTTTTTGCATTATTTTGCATTTCTTTTGGGCTTTTCTTTTTTGCGTTTATTTTCCTCTTACGATAATCTGTGTCTTCTCCGGGTCTATTTTATCCTTCTCCATAATCAGTTCTTTGATTGCCTCTGCGGAAATCCTGCCGGAGGAAGGGTTCATCACACTGTCAACCTCTCCCGTAATGTCGGCATCCACACTGGAATACTCGAACGCCAGCGTGGTATTGATAAGCTTGCAGTTTTTCATCACCAGATTGTCAATGTAACAAAGTCCCTGCAGACTTTCAATAGTACAGTTGACAAGCGTCAGATTCTTCGCATTCCAGCCCAGGTATTCCCCGGAAATAAAGGAGTCGTAAACCGTTACGTTTTCACTGTTCCAGAACGCATCCTTGGAAAGAAGGGTGGAATTGCGGATTTCCATATTTTTTACCCCATCAAAGGAATAATTGCCGTCCAGACGCAGGTTATCAATCTTCATGTCCGAACAGTTCATGGCAAAATAGTCCCCTTTTGCGGTTACATCCTTCAGTTCCACCTGCTCACAGCTCCACAGGGTTTCCGCCGCATTGGCAAAATAAACATTGTTAAGCTCAAGTCCCCTGCATCGTCTGAAGTTCTTGGGCGCCTGAATCAAGGCATTTTCCACGGAAATATCGTTGGTGTACCAGACACCCGCCCTTGCCATCTCAAACCACTGGCAATCCTTTACGGTAATGTGATTGCAGTACCAGAGCGGATATTTCCACTTAAACATACTGCCCTCCAGCTCGATGTGGCTGCTCTCCTTTAAGGGCGACTCACCGTCGTCAAAAATAGTATCTGTAATATGCAGATTTTCTGCGTGGAACAAGGCTCTCTCCCCTGTCAGGAACGCCCTGCTCACCTCTTTTGCATTTTCCATTCCCATCCTTACCTTTCTCTATTTTTCCTTCTTCTTTTTGATTTCATAAATCAGATAATCTAAATATTCCAATTTTTTCTGCTCCGCATGCACGCATTCCAGCAGACATTTCCGGTAGCAGTTCAATGCCTGGAGCTGCACATCCTCGTTTTCCATTTCACCTATTCTGCGGATTTCCGTATCCGGACAGCCCGTGCATTTTAAGTTTTCAATCATATCCTCCGTCAGTTTCATGACAGTCCCCTTTCCCGGCATCAAAAAGTCTTTCTCTGCCCTGCCAAATAATTGTATCTCTTTCTGTTAAAAATGTAAAATATCTATAATTCATACTCTGTCATGTATTTTTCTCATTGCAAAGAGTTTGCTTTTATTTTAAAATAAAATTTCGGAAACACTATCGTAAAGAAAATCATAACCGAAATTTTTAGATTTTACAGACATAGAAAGGCACAGGTATCGTTATGGAACATCGCACCCTAAGGTATTTTCTCACCATCGCCCGTGAGGAAAATATGACAAACGCCGCCAACATTCTGCACGTTTCCCAGTCCGCCCTTTCCCGGCAGATGGCGGATTTGGAGGCAGAACTCGGCAGGAAACTTTTTATCCGCACCAACCGGAAAACCATGCTGACGGAAGACGGCATGCGGCTCCGACAACGCGCGGAAGAAATCGTTTCCCTGGTGGAAAAAACCGAGATGGAATTTAAGGCGTCCGATGAAACCATTTCCGGACAGATTGCCATCGGTGCCGGCGAAACACGCACTTTTTCCCTGATAGCCCGGGCGATGAAGCAGACCCAGAGCCGGTTCCCCCATATTCATTTTACCGTATACAGCGCCAATGCGGTGGATGTAACCGAACGTCTGGAGCACGGCACGCTGGATTTCGGTCTTTTATTCGAACCGGTAAACAAAGAGCATTATCAGTATCTTTCCATGCCCTGCGCCGATACGGTGGGACTCCTTGTTTCCAAAAAAAGTCCCCTTGCCGTTAAAGAAACCATAACGGAAGAGGACCTTCTTTCGGTGCCGCTCATTGTGTCAACCCGGTTCAGCCCGGATACTCTGCTTAGTGCCGTTTCTCCGGCTGTTGCGGAAAAGCTCACCATTCCTGCCACCTATAATTTAATTTATAATGCCACACTCATGGTCGAGCAGGGCATGGGAGCCGCTCTTGCCATTGAACACCTGGTGCATATCACACCGGAAAGCCCCTATGCTTTTATCCCGCTCTCTCCGGTCACCACCATGCGCACGGTTTTTGCCTGGAAAAAATATCAAATCCTCACAAAAGCCGAAGAAATTTTTCTTAATGAACTCTCTTCCGTGCTGGAAAAAACAAAATCATGGGAAGCAGAAGATAAAAAATAACCGGAACCAGCACATCCCAAACGGTAATGCTATGGTATGCAAGGAGTGATATTCCTATTTTTGCCGCTAAGATAAACAGGGTAAGAAAAAAGCAGGGTTTTATGAATTTCTTAAACTTAAAAATCCGGTACTGCAGTTCGGACACCGGCAGGTATTTTAAGAGCTCGCTGACGGATTTTGCCGGACCGTTCTGTTCCCTGTAAATCGTATAGCGGTAGCACAACATGCTGGTGCCGTAAATATAAAGCATGTATACGGCAAGGCAGCTCCAGAACGTATCTCCCTCCATCGCCTTCTGCGGAAACACCGCCATGATAAGAGAGCAGCCAATCAGTAAAAATCCACAGTACTTGTAAAAAATATTGTTGGCAAACCAGGTCTTTTCTGCCTCAAAAAATCTTTCCAGCGTCTCCTGCTGCTTTACATCCACTTTCATACGACCGCTCCTTTCTGCTCTTCCTTCCCGCTTCTTCTCCCCTGTCGTTCTTCCTCAGTTTTCATGTACCTGCTCTCCTGTCCTTTCATACGCCTTGCCCTGCCGCGTCCTCATATCCCGCAATGGTATCCAAGCTCTCCTGAAAAGCCCCCAGGCGTCCCTGCTCCATAACCGCCACATAATCCGTCTGCTTATGGATTTCCGTCATGTTGTGGCTGGTCATAAGCACGCAGCAGTCTTCCTCTGCTAACAGCTTCCTCAAGATGTCAAAAAACTCCAGCCGGAAAACCGGGTCCATGCCGGCAGTTGCCTCGTCCAACAGAAATAATTTGCTGTGATGGGCAATGGCAAATCCCAACTGAAATTTTATCTTTTCTCCCCGGGACATCATGCGGTAGGTCCGGTCCGCCGGTGCCTGCATCTTTTCCATGACGTGCTTAAACAGATCCTTATCAAAGTCATCGTACAGAATACCTAAAATCTCTGCATTCTGATTTCCGGTTCTGTCCTCGAAAAAAATATTGTCCTCGGACACATAGCCGATACTCTGCATCATTTTATCATGGTTTCCCCGCACCGGCTGTCCGTATACGAAAATATCCCCGCTGTAACGGGCATTTTCCTGCAAAATCGTTTGAAACAGCATGGTCTTTCCGGCGCCGTTTTCGCCCACAATAGCGTAAATATAGCCGCTTTCCAGCTCTGCACTAATATCTGACAATTGAAATTTTTTCCGTTTTCTGCAAATATTTGCAAGTTTTAATGCAAAATCCATAAAATTTACTCTCCTTCGTACAGGGTCTTTACCATGCTGAGGAAATCCTCACAGCTAAGCCCCGCTGCTTTGGCTTCAAAAATAATTTCCGAAAGCCTTTTTTCCAATGTCATGAGCTGCTTTTCCAAAAGGTAACCCGTATTGTATTCACACACATAAAAGCCCTTGCCCGCCACGGAGCGGATAAGCCCTTCTTTTTCCAGTTCCTCATAGGCACGCTTCGTGGTAATCACACTGACCTGCAAATCCGCTGCCAGCGCACGGATGGACGGCAATGCTTCCCCTGCGGAAAGTGCGCCCGTTACTATGGCATTTTTCAGTTGGGAAACAATCTGTTCATAAATAGCCAGCGTACCCTGCGGGGAAATGATGATTTTCAGGTTCATATTACATGACCTCCTCAAAGTTCCTCGCTGCACACAGTTCTTTTTTGATATATTGGGAAAAACCGATAAACAGCGGCAATTCTATCAGGAAGAATATGGCATACAAAATAATCTGCACTGTCCGGTGGGGCTCCGGTCCCGAAATAACAACCAACTGCGCCATATTTGTCAGCATAATGGCAATCAGGAGAACCACCAGTTGAAAAGCTGCCTTTCCGTTTATCCCATATATCGGCACTATCGTACTCAGCATAAAATCATTGAGCAGCAGAAATACCAGACTTTCCCAGTGAAAAAATCCCACAGAAAACAGGAGCAGCAATCCCATCAGGAAAATAATCATATGAATTCCCACACGGAAATAATATGTCAGCCTGACAGACCGCGCTCTTTCTCCTTCCGTCTGCGGACAAAGATAACGCATCTTGCGCAGTCTGATGGGGTGTTCCATCACCGATACCATGACAATACAGATTGGCAGAAACATACCGATTGACAGTAAAGCATCCGTCAGTTGAAAATTTTCTCCCGCTATGGAAGCAGACATAGAAAACATCATAACAAATGCTGCATACATGCAGTTCCAGACCGCTTTATTTTCCTCCGCTCCTTCTTTTATTTTTTTCCAGCTCCAATCTGCCATATATTCCCGAAACATGCTTCTTTTCATAATGCCTTTCCTTTCCACCCATGGGTACAGGTCCGTACTGTCTTTTCAGGTCCGTACTGTCTTTTCAGGTTCGTACTGTCTTTTCAGGTTCGTATCCTTCTACTTTTTTCTTTCGTACAGGTACATAAATTCCTCAATGGAGGGATAAGTTACGGTAAGTTCCCTGTCGTATTCCCGGAATTTATGATGCCGCACAAGCGCTCTCGTTCCCATCTGCCTCTGCTCGATGCCAAGCACACTGTCGCCCAGCAGTTTTATTTTATAATTTTCTCCCGCCACAATACGGTATTTTTCCCGGAAGCTTTCCATATCCCCCGCATATAAAATCTGTCCTTCCTGCAGATAAATCAGATAATCTGCCAGTCTGTCAAGGTCCTCCGTCATGTGTGTCGCCAGAAGCACCGTATGCTCCCCATCCATGACAAACTCCTGGATCTTTTTCAAAAAGGCAGCCCGAAACTGCGGATCAAAATTGGCAGTGGGCTCATCCAGAAACAGGTATTTCGGATGGCACGCCAGTGCAAAAGCAAACTGGCATTTTAATTTCTGCCCTTTCGACAGCTTTCGAAATTTCTCCTTTTTATCTAATTGAAACTCCTGCAGCAGTTCTTCATAATCCTTCGCCTTAAATCTGCTGTAATAGGCTCCATACAGCATGCCGTTCTCCCAAAGGGAATATGCTCCTTCAAACAACTCTTCCACCAGAACCGTACCGATTTCATCATGAATTTCCTTTTCCTGTTCCGGGTAATGCATGCCGTCTATCTCCAGTTTTCCCTGCTCTATCCGGTACAGCCCCAGCATAAGGTGCATGAGAGTCGTTTTTCCGGCACCGTTTCTTCCCACCAGTCCGCAAATATAGCCGTCCGGAATAGAAAATGAAATATTTTTCATTTGAAAAGAACCCTGATGTCTTCCCACATCTTCCATCACAATCATTTCCGCACCTCCTGCGCATCTCTGTCTATTATCCGTGCACCACTATACATTATCTGTGTATCTCTGTGCATTATCTGTGTATCTCTGTGCATTATCTTTGTATTACTATACAATATCTCTGTACTTCTATATAGTATCTCTGTGTATTGTCTGTATATATCTATATATACACTAAATACACAGCTTTGTCAACCTATTTTAAAATAAAAAATCCGGGACTGTTTAAGTCCCGGATGATACTTCGTATCAAAGGGTAAAACCCAGTATCAGCAAACCGCCCACCGCCTGCCAGACTGTCATACTTTCCCCTAAAACCGTAACGGAAATCACAACAGCCACCAAAGGGTCAATATAGCTTAAGGTTGCGAGTGATACTGTGGTATATTTTCATATGAGATATCGTTTTGCCATTGCCTCTATAATTTCATTATTTAATGTCGTCTGCCCTGTTTCAAATGTAAGAATTAATCTTTCTCCCGGAAAAATTCCGTTTTTCTCATATAACTCGATTTTCTTAACAGCCTTTTGCGCATATACAACATCATCCATCATACCATTGTGCTCCCAATACATTTCCTGTCTGCTTTTGGGCGATAAAAAAGTAAAATCAGGATATATAACACCATACCCTTTTAGCAGCAACAGATATTCATACTTGTATGGAATGCCGTGATAATAGAAATAGTCCGCCAATATCTTTTCTGACTTAGAGCGGACACGCTCTCCTTTTTGTGTATAGATTTCTATTGTATTATCCTGAAATCCCTTGCCTACATACTCTTTCTCCTGCCAATCTTTCAATTTGTCCTGCCATGTCTGTTCTATCGGTACAATCAATTTTTGTTTTGCCGCATGCTCCCTATAAAAACACTTTTCGACCTCATCATCCTCATAATCCTTAATGATATTCTCAATCTGTTTCAACCTTTTCTGTATAAGCTGCAGTACTTTGGAATTGTATTCCTTTTGCGCCAGCTTCCGGGCAGTCTCCTTATCCTGCTTCCTTATGTAATTCCCCACCTTATCTCCTTCCAGACACCTATAATACCGCGGATACCCCTTGTCAACCGATACCCTCAAGGTTCCCTCCGGTAAATTTTTCATCTGGCAAATACTTTTTTCCATAAGGTCTTCCAATCTCTTTTTCTCTTCCCTTAAAATGTTTTTTAATCCAGCCATGCTCCCTCTTTCTTTCTGCAATTTTGACTCTGTCTACTTTTTACACTTTCTATCAAATACAATTTCTTACTTTTCCACTTTCTTTTGACTCTACCTGTTGTTTTATATCATGAAGTCAAACTGGCATTTCTCAAATTTCTATTCTCTTTGACTCTATTCATTATTCTTTCCCTCTGGGTCAAACTAATTTTTCTCTTTCTTCTATTTTCTTTGACTCAATACGTTGTTTCTTTCCTCAA
>UMJZ01058630.1_pt1 | contig 45621 bp, 46 predicted proteins | sample 1966181 | NCBI WGS metagenome assembly UMJZ01 (sample SAMEA4836163, study PRJEB28245) | human gut metagenome | biome: gut microbiome; material: fecal sample | place: Denmark | collected 2008 | reverse complement strand
AAACAACTATCTGGTGTTAAAGTTTTAGCAACTGGTAACCTTGAAAAGAAATTAACAGTTAAAGCTAATCGTTTCTCAAGTGTTGCAGTATCTAAAATTGAAGCAGCCGGTGGTACTACTGAGGTGATCTAAAATGTTTGCTAAACTAAAGCAACTATTTAGTCCCGCTAGTAAAGATTTAAGAAAAAGAATTTATTTTACATTAATGTGCTTAGGCTTATTTTGCTTAGGCTCTAATGTAACAATTCCTTGGGCATCTGCTGTTTATCAAGAATTAGGATTTTTAGAAATCTTTAACTTGATGAGCGGTGGTGGCTTAAAGAGTTTCTCAATATTTGCGTTGGGTGTTTCACCATACATTACAGCATCTATTATTACCCAATTATTACAAATGGATATAATTCCTTATTTTAAAGAATTAAAAGAAGAGGGTTATACTGGAAGACAAAAAATTAATCGTATTACAAGATATTTAGGAATATTATTTGCGATTATCCAAGCTTATATACTAACCATTGTATATATGAAGGGTATGAGTAGTATGGATATTCTTAAGACTACAATCGTAATGACTGCTGGTACTTGCTTCTTATTATGGATAGGTGATGAAGTTACTAATAAAGGTATTGGTAATGGTATGTCTCTATTAATTATGGCAGGTATTATTCAAAGTTTACCTAGTATGTTTGTTACTGCTTTTCAAGGGTTTGTAACAAGTGGTACTTATACAACTTTAGTTGGTAGTTTATTATTTGCAGCTTTTGTGCTTATTTATATATTTATTATTGTTGGTGTAGTATTCATTCAGCTTGCTGAAAGAAGAATACCTATTCAATATTCAAATAGAACAAATAGTGCTTATGGTGCTCAAACTTCATTCTTACCTATTAAACTTAATAGTGCTGGAGTAATGCCTGTAATCTTCGCAATGACTTTACTAGCTATTCCTACTACGATAGTTAATTTAATTGGTAATGAAAATGCGATAAATTTTGTTAATAATTATATTGTTAGTACAAGTCCTACTGGTTTTGTATTATATATATTACTTATAATGTTCTTTGGATACTTCTATACATTTATGGAATTAAATCCTGAAGAAATGAGTAAGAATTTGAATAAAAATGGTGGATATATTCCTGGGGTAAGACCTGGTGTTGAAACAACTAATTATATTTCCAATATTATTGGAAAATTAACAATTGTTGGTTCAATATTCTTAGTAATAATAGCTGGGTTACCTATATTATTCTCTAAGTTTTCTGGACTGCCTAGTTCAGTAACAATTGGAGGAACAGGATTATTAATTGTTGTAGGTGTCGCTATTGAAACCTATAAACAAATTGAAAGCTCATTAGTTAGTCGTGAGTATAAAAGGGGAAGACGTAGAAGATGAAAAATATCATTTTCATAGCGCCTCCTGCAGCTGGGAAGGGAACAATGAGTTCTCTTCTAAAAGCTAAATATGGTTATATGCATATTTCTACTGGCGATTTATTAAGAGATGCAAAAAATCAAGATAATGAATTAGGAAGAAAACTTGTTACTATGTTAAGTAGTGGTAAGCTTGTTCCTGATGAAATTGTCTTAGAATTACTAGAAAAAAGTTTAGATAATAGAGATAAAGATACTCCATTTATATTAGATGGTTATCCTAGAAATTTAAGTCAAGTTGATTCTTTATTAAATTTATTTAAAAAAGATAATATTGATAATTATATTGCTATTTATCTAGATATTGATTATGAAAAGGCGATGCATCGTACTTTAGGAAGATTAACTTGTAAAAATTGTGGAAATAGTTATAATAAATATATTGAAGCAACGAAACCTAAGGTAGATGGTATATGTGATAATTGTGGTTCTAAATTAGAGATTCGTAGTGATGATAATGAAGAAACATTTAAGATTCGTTATGATGAATATATGAATAATACTAAACCAGTTGTTGATTATTTTAATAATATTAATAGATTGGGTGTAGTTAATGTCACTGATAATTTAGAAGAAACTTTATTGCAAGTAGAAAAATATTTGGAGGTATAAATGGTTAGTGTTAAAAGTGAACATGAAATTGAATTAATGAAACATTCTGGTCATATTAACTATTTATGTCACAAACTTCTAGAAAAAAATATCCGTCCGGGTATTACAACTGGAGAATTAGAAAGTATTGCTAAAAAGTTTATGGAAGAGAATGGATGTATTTCATCAACTAAAGGTTATGAAGGATATCCTGGTTATTTATGTATTTCTATAAATGATGAGGTAGTACATGGAATCCCAGGGAAAAGAAAGCTTAAGAATGGTGATATTGTTAAACTTGATATTTCAATGATTTATAAAGGTTATCATTCAGATTCTGCTGCTACCTACCCTGTAGGACATATTAGTAAAGAAAAAGAGTATTTAATAGAACATACTAAGAAATCTTTATATGAAGGTATAAAGCAAGTTAAAGAGGGGGCTAAACTTGGTGATATAGGTCATGCTATTGAACAATATGCTCATGAACATCATTTAAGTGTTGTTAAAGAGTTATGTGGTCATGGAATTGGTAATGAACTACACGAGGATCCCGATGTTCTAAATTATGGTAAAGCACATACTGGAATGACTTTAAAAGCGGGTATGACAATTGCTATCGAACCAATGCTAAACTATGGTGAACGCTATGTTTATATGTTGGATGATGATTGGACAATTTGTACGGAAGATGGTTCGCCATCAGCTCATTTTGAACATACAGTATTAGTTACCAAAGATGGATACGAAATATTAACAGGAGAATAAATAAATGGCTAAAGAAGATAAAATAGAAGTAGAAGGTAAAGTTGTAGAGTTACTTAAGGGTGGCGAATACATTGTAAATTTACCTAAGTATAATAAAACTGTAAAAGCCTACGTTTCTGGTAAAATGCGTATGAATATGATTCGTATTCTACCAGGTGATACAGTAACTATAGTGTTGTCGCCTTATGATTTAACACGTGGGCGTATTGTATGGAATAAGAGATAATGGAGGTATTATTATGAAAGTTAGACCATCAGTGAAGAAAATTTGTGCAAAATGTAAAGTAATTAAAAGAAAAGGTAAAGTAATGGTTATTTGTGAAAATCCAAAACACAAACAAACTCAAGGTTAATAGGAGGATTATTTATGGCACGTATTAAAAATATTGAAATACCTAATGAAAAACATATTTGTATTGGCTTAACTGCTATTTACGGAATTGGTAGAAACTTAGCAGAACAAATTTGTGATGATGCTAAAGTTGAAAGATCTAAAAAAGGTAAAGATTTAACTGAAGCTGAAGTTGCTGCAATTCGTAGTGAAGTAGAAAAATATGTTGTAGAAGGTGAACTTCGTCGTGAAGTTCAAATGAACATTAAAAACAAGATGGAAATTAATTCTTACCAAGGTACTAGACATAAAAAAGGTTTACCTGTTCATGGACAAAGAACAAGTAGAAATGCTCGTACTAGAAAAGGTAAGGGTAAGACTGTAGCTAATAAGAAAAAAGTAAGTAAGTAATAGGAGGTACTATAATGGCTTATAATAGAAGAAAAAGAAAAGTAAAGAAGAATATTCCAGAAGCTCAAGCACATATTCAATGTACTTATAATAATACTGTTGTATCTATTAGTGATAATAATGGTAATGTAATAAGTTGGGCATCTGCTGGTACTATTGGATATAAGGGTTCTAAAAAGAAAACTCCTTATGCTGCTGGTATGAGTGCAGAAGCTGCTGCTAGAGTTGCTATGGATAACGGCGTAAAAAAAGTTGAAGTATTTGTTAAGGGCTTAGGTGCTGGTAGAGAAAATGCAATTCGTTCATTACAAACTGCTGGACTAGAAATTACTGCAATTAATGATATTACACCTGTTCCACATAACGGATGCCGTCCACCAAAACGTCCAAGAAATTAAGAAAGGGGAATGGTTAAATGATAAAATTTGATAAACCAGATTATAAAATTACAGAATGCGTAGAAAATAATCACTACGGAAGATTTGAATTAGATCCATTAGAAAGAGGATTTGGTACTACTATTGGTAATGCTTTAAGAAGAGTTATGCTTTCTAGTTTACCAGGAAGTGCAGTTACTTCAGTTAAGATTGCTGGTGTAATGCATGAATTCCAAAAGATTGATGGAGTTAAGGAAGATGTTACTACTATTATCTTAAATTTAAAGAGTTTAGTATTAATTAATCATTCTACTGATACTAATAAAGTTATTAGATTAGTTGCTAATGAAGAAGGTCCTGTAACTGCTGGTCAAATTGCAGCTGATGCTGATATCGAAATTGTTAACCCTGATTTAGTTATTTGTAATTTATGTAAGGGTGGAAAAATTGATATGGAAATGACTGTTGGTAATGGTCGTGGATATGTTGATTCTAAAGCTAATGAAAAATTATTAGGAGAAAAGAAAGTTGGAGTTATTGCTATTGATAGTTTATATTCTCCAATTGAAAGAGTTAGTTATGAAGTTGAACCTGCTCGTGTTGGTCAAAATGAAAATTATGATAAATTAGTTATGCATGTTTATACAAATGGCTCTGTTACTCCTGAAGAAGCTATGGCTTTAAGTGCTAAGATCTTAGTTGAACATTTTAATATTATTACTGATTTAAATAATATTGCTGATGTTTCTGGATTAATGGCTGAAAAGAAAGTTGATACTATTACTAAAACTTTAGAAACTCCTATTGAAGAGATTGAATTCTCTGTTCGTGCTTACAATTGTTTAAAAAGAGCAGGAGTAAATACCGTTCAAGATTTAATCAATAAACGTGAAATAGAAGTTACTAAGATTAGAAATTTAGGTAAAAAATCACTTAAAGAAGTATTAGATAAAGTTAAAGAAATGGGTCTTAATTTTAAGGACTAATTAAATGGAGGTGTAAATATGGCAAAATATAGAAAATTAAATAGAGAATCTCGTATTCGTAGAAGTATTCTTGCTAGTTTAACTAAAGACGTTATTAATAATGGATATGTTGTTACAACTGAAGCAAGAGCTAAAGAAGCTAGAAAATTTGTAGAACGTATGATTACTTATGGTAAGAAGGGTACTTTAGTTTCTAGAAGAAAAGCTTTAGCTTTCTTACATAATGATAAGGATGTAGTTGCAAAAGTATTTAATGAATTATCACCAAAATATGCTGATAGAAATGGTGGCTACACTAGAATTATCAAATTAAAAGAAAGAGTTGGAGACGATGCTCTAACTGTAAAACTAGAATTAGTGTAAACTTTTCTAGTTTTTTTATTGCAACTCTTTTTTTTATGTGATAAAATTAGGGTAGTATTATAGTAAAGGGTCGATGAGATATGAATATGAATGATGCTATTTTAAATACTCAGTCAGCAGTAACTGAGTTAGATGAGAAAGCAAGAAAAATTGAAGAGGAATTAAAAGAAACAAATTCTGCAAAAGATGAAGCTAGCCAAGTTTTAGGACTTCATAAAGTTACTAAAGATGCATTAGAAAATGCTAAATTACGTATAGATATGTTAAATGTCTTAAAGAATAGTGAAGTTGCTAAACAAAGTGATATTGATACTAATGAGGCATTATTGAATAATTATCTTAAAGAGTTAGAAGAGCAAAAGAGAAAATACACTGCTTATGACTCTGAAAAGTATGTTATTGCTGCTGTACTAGGATTAGTTAATGATGTTGAAGTAACTGCAAATAACTTATTAGGCATTCAAAATAGTGAAGTTACTGAAGTTCCAACACCTGAAGTTGAACCTAAAGAAGAAGTAGTTGAACATGATTTATCTTTAGAAACTGATAGTTTTGACACTAAAGATGATACTGCAAGTCCTGTAGTTGAAGATGCAAATAATATGGATGCTATATTTGGTCCAATTTTTAATGAAACTAAAGAAGAACCAAAAGTAGAAGCACCTGCGTCAACTACTGAAGTAGAAAATAAAACGAAAAAAGAGTCTCCAGTTGCTTCGGGACCTGCTGTATTTGATGATTTAAGTGCTTTATTAAATAGTGAAGATACTAGTGCTAAGGTAGAAGAACCTGCTGTAGCAGTAGCGGATAATCATGTAGAAAAACCAAAAGTGGAAGATAATAGTAATCCATTTACAATGTTAGATGATTTATATTCTTCTAATTCAAATCCTTTTGAAGGATATAATGATTTAGTAAATGATAATTCTAATGAAGTTGTATCTATAGAAAGTGCAACTCCGGAAGTAGAAAAGAAAAAAAGAGGCTTTAAGGTTGTTAGTTCAACACCTGTAAATGTTGTTTATGGTAATGGTTCTAAAGCTATGGAAGAATCTGGACCTACTAGAAAGCTTGCTGCGTAAGAAAGTAGAAGGGAAAGAATAAAATGGGTTTAAAGACTAATACTATTATTACACTTGAAAATAAAGAAAAATACGTTGTACTTAATGAAACAATGTATGGTGGAGTTAAATATTTTTTAGTAATGGGTGTTACTGATAATGGCGATATTGTTTCTGATAAGGTAAAGATCTTAGAAGAAGTAATTGATGGTAATGATGTGTATGTTGACCCTGTTACTGATAATGAATTAATTATAATATTAACAAGAATTTTAAAGGCACAATTATAGTGTCTTTTTTAGTATAAAAATTCATTTGCAAATAAAAAATAGGCTTAATTGCCTATTTAATTAATTGAGTAGATTTAATAGTTCTAGTTTTACCTGTTGGAGTCCAACCATCTAATGTTTTCTTTCTACTCCATGTATATTTATAAGATACTGAAGTGCTTGTATCGACCAGTGCACTCATACAACTTGTTGTTTTCTTTGTACACTTATTACCATTTAGAATGTAGCCATCTGGGCAGCTATAACCTTTAAATGCTCCAATAATTTTTTTGATACATTTATCACCATCTAGAGTGGCATCTGCATCTTCACAATATGTTTTGCCTTCGTTTTGCATTTCTTTTGAACATGTCATTTTTTCGCCTTCACCAGTTGCAGTGAATCCTTCAGGACAAGAATATTTATATGTAATTTTTTCTTCAGGTTTAGCTGTTATATAGCATGTTGTACCTTCTTTAGTATAACCTTCAGGGCAAGTATAGGTTGTTTCAGTTGTATTTTTATTTGCATCTATAGTTTTTGTACATTTATCATCTTTTTGTTCATAGCCACTTGGACAAGTATAAGTTGTTTTTGAACTATCATTTTTAGTGGCATTATATGATGCATCATAGTAACATCTATTACCATTTAATGTTCCTTTGCTACATGTATAGTAGCCATTTGATGTTGAGCATGAGGCGTTGTATGAAGCATCATAATAACATCTGTCACCTCTTAAACTTCCTCTACTACATGTATAATAACCAGAAGTAGTTGAACAATTTTGGGCAGCTGTTTCAGTTTTATAGCATGTTGATCCGCTTAGTGATCCACCATTAGGACAACTATATGATGTTACATAGTTAGAAACATAATATGTATATGTACATCCTCTAGCATTACATGATTTGCTTCCAAGCCATCTTTTTTGTTTACCATTATTGTATTCTGATAATGGGGTTTTTGATGTTTGGGTTGTTGGGTTAGTCCAATATCCACTTGCTGATGCGCCATAAGATGTTGTTCTTGTACATGAGCTTCCACTTGGAGAGTATCCTGATGGACATGAGCAACTTGTTGTACCATTGTGATAATCAGCATTAATGCTATCTTCTTTCTCACATCTAGTACCATTTAAATGACCACCATTAGGGCAACTGCAACTATTTGAACCATTGTGATAATCGGCTGCAATTGAATCTTGTTTATTACATTTAGCGCCGTTTAGTGTTCCACCATTAGGACAAGAGTAGCTTGTGTCTGTTGATGTATTTTTAGTAGCATCGATTGTTTGAACACATTTAGTACCATCTAAAGTGTAACCACTTGGACAAGTATATTTAGTTGAACCAGGGTTTACAGTAGCTTCTTTATATTTATAGCACATGTTTTTATTTAAAGTATATCCTTCTGGACAAACTTGTTCAACTTTATCTACTTTTTTAATAGTGTCAGCTTTAACAGTGTATTTTTCACCTTCGCTTTTTTTAGCATCTGTGGTTTCAATTCTGTCTTCAAAATATTCTTTAGTAGCTTCAATTGTTTCGCCAGTTTCTTCTTTATAGCATGTTTTTCCATCTAAGACATAGCCATCTGGACAATAATAAGATTTAGTACTTGAATATATTGGCTTTTTAAATTCATATTCAATTATACCAACGATGTTTCCATCTTTATCATATGTAACATCATCTTTGATAATATCTTCGTCATCATCTTCATCGTTATTGATGGTATTTTTTATATTAGTATTTGTTGTATTTGAAGTGTTATTGCCATCATCTTTAGTTTGATTGTCAGTAGTTGTTGTATTTGATGTATTTATACTACTTGTATTAGCAGGGGTAGTATTTAATGTTTCTAAGACATAATCAGTTTCATCTTGACAAGATAGTTGAGTTTTAAGAACATATTCATTAGTTCCAGTTTTGGTAATTTGAGCAAAAGAGTTAGTTTTATTACAAGATTCGTTATTTTTATCTTTAAACTCAATTAATAAGTTCTTATTTATCATTTCTTCTAATTTAATAGTAGAAGTGTTTCCAATGTCTTCTGGTAAGTTGTTGTTAAAATAGTTTTTAGCAGCAGTAGACATTGTATTCATGTTCTCGTTGAATATTCTATTGTAGAATGTGTCTAATTTTGGCATTGGGAATAACCAAATTACTAATATTATAAATAATAATACTAGTATGGCTCTAATTATAAGAGCTTTCCAATCAATTTTTAATTTGTAACTATTTTCTTCGTACATAATTATTTCCTTTCTAATTTATAGGTATTACATTTGCTTTCAATCGTATCATATACGATATCAAACATACCACTAGCACCTTTTGTATAATCAATTTCATTAAGCATGACTTTATCTATTGTATTGGGACATATATTACCATCAACATCTTTTGGTAATTCAATTATTCTAGCGGATGCCATATTACCTTGGTTACGATATTGTTTATATTCTTCATTTAGAATAACCACAATTGGTGCATTTTTAATACTCGTTGTACTTATTTGACCATTACATAGATTGTCACTATACCATTTAAAATAGTTGTTAACAATTGTGAAATCATTACCATTACCATTTATTAAGGTTTTAGCTATTTGCTCAGTTTCACTAACTTTTTGAGCTCCATATGGATAGTTGTTTAGAATACTACTTAGGTTAGGTGTCACGTTGTATTTAACACATGAACCATAGTAGTTAGCAATTATTTCTTGAAATTGTTCTAATGAGTTAATGTTAGTAGAGTTTTCATCATAGCTATATAATTCATCAAATTTGGTAACAAATGTTATAAAACTTTTAACATCTTCAACAGTTTGAAATGATGATGCAAAGTCTTGACCATAAGTATTACGATTGTTTAAAATCTCGTTGTAAAAACTTTCAGCGTTAGAATAATTAATTGAATAAGCATAAGCAGTTGGCTCTGGTGTTATTTCTGGAGTAGGGGTTGGAGTTGCTTCAACCATAGTTTCTTCTGCTACGGGTTTAGTATTTGCTTTATTGTCTTCTTTTGCAGTAACTAATTTGGAAATGCCAGGATAAGCTAGGTTTCCAGCAATTATTACAGCACATATAGCAATAAGTGGTTTACTGCCTAAGATGTTTTTAGCTTTAGTTGCTATTTTTTCATTTCTTTCTTCGTTTGTTACTTTCATATTAATCTACCTACTATCTAGATAATTTTACAGCATTGTCTTCATCGTATGCACCATCAACTAGGTTAGCAAGAATTGCTTGACCACTTGGATAATATACTTTGCTAAATTTTTCGTTATATGTTGTATCAGTGCTTCTAGCATCTGTAATATTTGGTAATGATACGATTTCGTTAGCATATACAGCAAAAGCCATAGTTGCAGTATAATCATTGTATGTTTCACCTTTAATCATATTAGCACTGTCTACTAGTGTTGTTAAGGCTTGGTATTCGTCTTCATAAGTATTGTTATTAGCATTAAGATTTTGTTTAATACTTTGAATATTTGCTAGGGCTTCTTGGCTATCTAGTCCTTCAAAGATACTTGAAATATCTATGTTATCCATATATAAGTCAGTTAAGATTGAATAAGCATAGTCATTTGATATAGTATAAGTTCCAGTATAATTGGGATTTGAATGGTGAGCCCATTTTATTAATTCATAACAGGCATTAGTATCTGGTAACGATGATTTGGAATTATTGCTACTTGCTACTTTGTTCCATAAGTTGTTGGCTTTTTCTTGCATGTAATTGTCATCATTTACTTTATCAATTTCTGGAGTAGGAGTAGGTGTTATTTCTGGTGTACTTGTTGGCTCTACACCAACTTCATTAGTGTCGTCTAAGGCAGTACTTTCAGTTTGAATATCAAGGTCATCAGTTTTAATGTTTTTGGCTTTATTGCAACTTCTTAATGTAAGGGCTGTAGCTATTATTACTAGAGCAAGTCCAGCTGTTGATTTTCTAAAGATAATATTTTTTGCTTTGGCTAAGATACTTTCTTTTTCTTCGTCGTCAACTTTTTCGTATTCATCGTCAAGCGTTTGAGATAAGTTATCTGTAATAGTATTGGCAAATCCGGCTACATCTTTTGGCTCAATACTTTCGGCTTGTGGTTCACTTTCTTTAGTGAAAACTTTTTCAACTGGTGTTTCAGATGCAGTTGTTTTATTATTTTTAGCTTTTCTCTTTCTTGCTAAATCATATTCTTTTCTTGCGATTGGGTCAGAAAGAACGTTATATGCTTCCCAAAGTTCAGCTAACATGTCTTCTTGAAAATCACTTAGTTTTTGACCATTAAAACTATTACGAGCGATGACTCCTATTACATTATCAAGTGTATCTTTACTAGCAGTCTCACTAACTCCTAGTAACGCATAATAATTTTTATTTTCATTAAATGTTTTTTTCATTAAAATACCCCCTAAATCATTTAATTTTTTAAATTGGTTTCTATCCTAGCACAAAAGTATTAAAATGTCAATTATTTTGCGTTTTCTGCTAGCATATTTTATAGCGGTGTGTTATAATCTTTTTATGGGGCAGCAATGGTTTCGACAAACTTATTTTAATTCTAGATGGCAAGTAGTCTTAATGACTTAAATCTTTAAATTAAAATTAAATGACGAAACTTATAGTTTCAACACTCCTGTTTTTGCCTAATTAAAGGTATGGAGGCTTCTTTCTAGTTTTATCTATAGGCTAGTTAGGGGTTCATAGATATAGATTATATTATTTTAATTGATTAGGTTAGAATAATGAATTTTTACTAATCTAGTTATGAAATCGGTAAGTTAAAGCCAGTTTTATAATGAAATTTAAATATTAACTAAACTTGTAGAGGTTTAGGGTTATGAAGTTTGGACAGGAGTTCGATTCTCCTCTGCTCCACCAATTTTGTTAATTACTTGAAATATTCAAGTTGATATAAGGACTGACTAGAAATAGTATCTTTTTAATATGATGTATCAAATTTACATCTTTTTCTAAATAATTTTTAAGAAAACTAGAAAAGCCATTTTAAAATACCAAAATATTTGGTATACTTTACTTATAGTAAGGAAGTATAGAATATGCCTCAAGAAGATAGAAATAAATTTTATAATGCTAGTAAGTATTATTTAGTAGATATATTTAATGGTGAACCTAAAATAAGCAATGTTCACTTAGAAAAGATAATTGATTCAAAATATCATTTGCATAATCGAATGGGAGTTAAAGTTGTTAGTACTACGAAAGATATAGATGAAAGTACGAATAAAGAAGTTATAAAGACAATTACGAAGAGTGGTTTTATTAAATCTAGTGAATATCAATATATGGATGATTTAGATATTATTAACTCAGAAGTAGCGACTTTATTAGGAATAAACGCTTCTAAAATATTTAGACTTATTACAAATGATAATATTCAAGGAACAATTAATTTAAGTGTTTTAGAAGATGGTTATGAGCTTATTGGTCTTGATTATTTAATGAAGAGAGCTGTTAAACTTGCTCGTGAGGGAAAGTTAGAAGATAGTTCTTGGTTAGATTATATTTTAAGTCTACCTAAAAATGATAAAAATACTTTAATTACTGATAGAAAAACAATTAGTAATATAATAAGATTACCACTTCATGTACTACAAGCTAACTTTCAAAATGATGATGATAAATTAATTAAGAATTATGTTTTAATGATATTATTTGATTATATAACGGGAGAAAATTTAAGAAATTTAGATACTTATAGTATATTGTTTAATCCTACAAATAGGAAAGTTATAATGGCGCCAATATATGATTTTAATAATACAATAAATACTTGTGAATACTTTATGTTAAATGGATATTACTTAGATAGAAAAGTATTGATAGATGTTTTATTTAGTGAATATTATTTATATATTAAAGATATAACTAGAGGGTTAGATGAAAATATTAATGCTTATAAGAAGAGTCTTAGTTTGATTATTAAGAGTAATACGAAGGAAGAGTATTCCAGTAGAATAAGAGAGATTATTTATAAAAATTTAGATAATGTTTTAGGATTAGAGCATGAAATGAGATTGAATTTTGGGGAAAGTAGAATTGATATGGCTTTAACTCAGACTAGTATTAATTTAAACGCTGTTAATAGAAATCAAACGGTTAGTGATAAGTATGAGAAGTTAGTTAAAAAAGAGATAAAAATTCCGCAAGAAATTAAAGAACAGGAAGAAGAACTTGTAAAGATTAGTGTCGAGGAATCTAAGCAAGAGAAAGAAAATAAGGGATTAAATATATTTTTATTTATTATTATTATGATAGTTGTTTGTTTAATTGGTGTTGGTATTGCTTTTCTAATTTATAAGTCTATGTTATACTAGTGGGGTAAGGACTGATATTATGGGTATTATTAGTATTGAAAAAACAAAAAAAGATGTTTCTTCGGTATACGCTAAGGTATTGGAGTTTAAGAAGAAATTTCCAGGATGTGTGGCTTTTAGATTAAAGAAACATGCTAGTGTTGTAGAAAGGCATTTAAATCCAGGAGAAGAAGTATTGTATGCTTTTGTTGGTCAAAAGAATGATTGTTTTTATGATTTTACTAACTCTTGTGTAGTAGCATTAACTAATAAACGTATTCTAATTGGACGTAAAAGATTATTATATGGTTATTTCTTAACTTCGATTACGCCAGACTTATTTAATGATTTAAGTGTTTATCAAGGACTTATTTGGGGGCAAATAATAATAGATACGGTTAAAGAAGTGGTAACTATTAGTAATATTGATAAGCATGCTCTAGATGAAATTGAAACGAATATTACAGAATATATGATGAATGAAAAGAAGAAGTATGAATATCGTGATTTAAGCTAAAGACTTATTAACATAAAATAAATGATGTCATATCCTATTACTAGGATGTGATTTTTTATGTATGATAAATATTTGATTAAAGAAGGAGAAACTTTAGAGGATATTGCTAGTAGATTTAATACGAGTGTAGATATGATTTTAAGTATTAATGATATATATAGTAGAGAGTATTTAAGAGCGGGAGAAGAGATAATAGTACCTAAAAATCAAGAAAGTTATTTTACTTATTATACGGTTAATCAAGGGGATAGTTTGTATCAAATAGCAAGAAAGTATAATATTAATCCTAGTTTACTAGCGCTACTTAATGGATTAAATATGGAAGATTATATTTATCCTAATCAAAGATTAATAATTCCTAAGAGTGGTTATAGCTTTTATATTACGAAGGATGGAGATACTTTAGAGATAGTAAGAGATAAGTTTAATAAAAATTGGGAGGATATTTTAAAGTATAATGAGACGATATACTTATTACCAGGACAGTTAATGATAAATAAAAATAATTAATATTCAGGTATTCTTATCTGGATTTTTTTATGGTACAATAAAATATATAGTAGAAAGGGTTAAAGATATGATTATTAGAAAACCATTTAAGTTTTTGATAAAACATTTTAAAATAATTAATGTAATTTTATTATTATTAATGGGATTTGTTTGTTATAAAAGTGGGATGTTAGTATATTTTTTTAGAAGTTTTGTTAGTAATAGGTATGTTACAGAAGAGGTAGAGTTAGCTTCTAAGTATATTGGTTTTATCTTACCTATAGTTTCATTATTAATAGTGGCTGCTAGTATAATAATTTATATATTATTTAAAAGTAAGGATAAGAATGATAAGGTTTATTTAAGTTTAATTATTTTTTATACTGTGGTATTTGTACTAACTAATGTATGTAGGGGGATACTTAATAGTATTGAAGTAACGACGATAGAAAGCTCTAGTGCGTTGTTGTACCGTGATATTTCAAGGTTTGTATTTTATCCACAGTTTATATTGATGTTCTTTGTGTTTTTAAATTGTATTGGGTTTGATTTAAGTACGTTATCGTTTACTAACTTGCAGGATGATATTGATATTGCTGAGAGTGATGACCAAGAAATTGAAATTGGCGTTAAGTTAGAAGATTATAAAATAAAAAGAACTTTAAGAAGAAGTATTAGAGAACTAAGATATTATGTTATTGAGAATAAGCAAGTATTTTGGGTTATTGGGGGAATTGTTTTAGCTATTATTTTATTCTTTGCTGGTAGGTTTATATTTGATTTAAATAGGACGGTTAGAGTAGATCAATCATTTAATCATAGTAATTTTAATATTGCTTTGGAAGATTCTATTATTACAACGAGAGATTATCAAGGTAATGTAATTAGAGAAGGGACTAATTATTTGGCTGTGGTTGTTAAGGTTAGTAATAAGTCTAAGAGTGCAAAGGTTTTAGATACGGATAATTTTTGGTTAGATATTGGAGGGGAGTATGTTTATCCTACGTTAGATAGAAGTGGTAAGTTTCTAGATTTAGGGGAGCCTTATTATGGAGAGAAGATAGGGGCTGGAGAAACGCATAAGTATGTTATATGTTATGAATTAAGTGATAAACAGTTAAAGGGTAAATATAATATAAAGATATTAGATAGTATTGAATATAAAAATAATATTGCTAATCCAAGGTATAAAGCGATAAGTTTAAGTCCTAAGGTTAGTAATGATATAAAAGATAATGGAATTTATAAGTTAGAAGATTATATTGTTTTAAATAATACAAAGTTACTTAGTTCAAGTATTAAGATTAATAGTTATTATTTGACGAGAATATATACGTATCTTTATGATAATTGTTTTTTAGATGAATGTGATGAAAAGAAAGATACGATAAGTACGAAGATGGATACTAGGAAAGTGCTTATGGTTTTAAGTAATGAGTTAAGTTTAGATAATAATTCTAATTATATGACGTATAAGAAATTATCTAATTTTTATGAAGATTTTGTTACTTTGGAATATGGTTATGGTGATAGTACGATGTATAGTAGTGTTAGTGATGTTTCAAGGAAGAATGATAAGAGTGGGAATGTGGTTTTGGAAGTTGATGCTGGTCTTATGAAAGCTGATTATATTAATATGATTATAACAATAAGAAATATGAGAACTAAGATTGTGCTTAAGAGTGCGGAATAGTTCTTTTTTGCTTTTACTAAAAAGGAAATCCTATTTCTAGAATTTCCTTAAAATACTTATTGGAGGGGCCTACCAGATTTGAACTGGTGATGGGGGAGTTGCAGTCCCGTGCCTTACCACTTGGCTAAAGCCCCGACTTGTATATTCATTTTACAATAATTATATGCGGTTGTCAAATGGTTTAGAAAAAAAATATTCCTATTTTACGAGAAAATAGGAATACTTTATCTAGGCTTTTTTGATAAAATTTTTAGCTATCCAATGATTTTTAGTAGGACTTATACAAACCCAGGAATTAATTTTTTTATAAATAGAGACGTGAGTGTTATTTTTTAATGTTTTAATGATTTGGGAGTTAAGGCTAGGCTTATTTCTAACATTTAGGGTTTTATTATTGGGGGTTGTTACAATGTAAAATTCTGGTTTATTTGGAGTAAGAAATTTATTATAAACCCATTTGTTTTGATTTATTTTAGTCCAGTTATTTGAACGTTCTAACTCTAATACTTTGGTGCCAACTTGGAGTAATTCTCCAGTTTTAAAACCATTTGGTTTGTTTCTTACAACGAGGCCTTCTTCATCAACATTATAAACATATAGTTCTTTTTTTATATTATTAGTATCTTCATATTTTAAATAATATTTTTCTTTAGTTTCTTTATCTACTATTTGGTCTTGTGCAACTGTTAATATTTTTAATGGGTCATATTTAGCTGGACCATAATTTATGTTTGGTGTTATGTCATATAAGCCAAAGTGAAGATGAGGTCCAGTAGTAATTCCGGTTTGACCCATATAACCAATTATTTGACCTTTTTTAACCTTTTGGTTTTGTTTAACTATGTAGTTTTTTAAATGACCATAACAAGCACGATAACCAGAATTGAAGTCGATAAATATTACATTGCCACCTGTTTTTTGATATTCAATTTTTTTTACTATGCCATCATCACAAGCAAGAATTGGGGTATTAGAAACATTCTTTTCTTTACCAAAATCAATTGATAAATCGTTATTCTTGTGTGGATATTGTGTTATTTTTATATATCTTATTGGATATATCATTTTGCACCTCCAATATATTATATTACGTAATGAATTATATAAATAATTACTTTGTCTAGTAAATGTAAAGAATGCAGAAAATTTGGTAAAAGTGAAATTTTTTATTTTTGAAATTTACGAAAAGGGCTTGAAATGAATTTTATAATTTGATAATATGTAATCATAGAGGAGGATATGAAAGAATTATGGAAAAGAAAAATGTTATCTTTTTAAGTGTAATCGCTGTTGCGACTTTATTAACTGCTGTTGTAGGAACAACATTTGCATATTTTACTGCAACTGTTACTGGTAACGAAACTTCTAAAAATGTTAATGTTACTACTGCTGACATGAGTGTCGTTTATACCCAAGGTGATAAAGTAAGTATTGCTAATTTAGTTCCTGGTCAAGCAATTCCTGCTATGACATTTAATGTAAAAAATAGTGGACAATCTGCTGTTGATTACAAATTAGCTTGGCAAGATGTTAACAAATCTTGGACTGCTGAATCTTTAGCTACTAATGGCAAAGGTGGAGTTGATACTGATATTCAATATACTATTTCTGCTTGTGATGAAACTTATACTACTTGCAATACTGTAGTTCATGCATCAAGTGTTTTACCAAATGCTGATGGTGATATTACAACTGCTGAAACTTTAACATTAGCTGCTGGTGCTACTGCATATTATAAAGTTCAAGTTGTATTTACTGATAACAAAACTGCTGCTCAAGATGCCCTTCAAGGGCAAACTTTTGGTGGAACTGTTGTTGTAAGTGCTGCTGTTCAATCAGGACATTTAAACTAATTGAAAATTTTGGAAGTCTAGTTATTGTTAACTAGTCTTTTTTTGTCAAGTAAATTTTAAAATTTACAAATAAGACGAAAACACTTGAATTTAAATTCATAATTTGATAATATGTAATCATAGAGGAGGATATGAAAGAATTATGGAAAAGAAGAATGTTATCTTTTTAAGTGTGATCGCTGTTGCAACTTTATTAACTGCTGTTGTAGGAACAACATTTGCATACTTTACGGCAACTGTTAGTGGTAACCAATCTGCTAATAATGTTACAGTTTCTACTGATACTTTAGCAGTTACTTATGCTCAAACATCATCAATTAGTGTTGCAAACTGGGTACCAGGTAAAAGTGCTGCTATGCGTTTTACTGTTGCTAATAGTTCAAAAAATGATACTAAATTTAATCTTGTTTGGAACAAAGGCGTAACTAACACTATTGCTGATGCTGCTGATGCAAAAGATATTACTTACACACTATATTCTTGTACTGGTGCTGAAGATGCTACTTGTACTACTAAATTAGTTACTGCTGCGCAATTACCAGCTGCTAATGCTGCTTCAACTACAGCTATTCCTGAAGCCGCTGCTTTAACAGTAAAAGCTAATGGAACTAACTATTATAAATTAACAGTTGATTTTGCAGAAACTAATAAAGCACAAAATAGTTTACAAGGTAAATCATTTGGTGGAACTATAATTGTTGGTGCTGCTGGTACAGCATTAAAATAGTTATTAAAATTAACTTGGAGTCTAACGATATAATGTTAGGCTTTTTCTTTTGATGAAAATTTGATATTACTGAGATAGTGTTATATATGATGTGGGCTATGAAGCCCAAAAAATACTAAAAGTAATTGAACAAGAGAACAAAGCATGATAAGATTAATTATGATGGAAGGTTTGAATATGGAAAAGAATAAAATGGTAATTATAGTTGGGACAATAATACTTACTTTAACAATGACATTAGTTGGAATTAGTTATTCTTTTTTTACAAATGATATTGTTAATGATGGTGTTAATAGTACGACAAATATTATATCGGCTAATTTAAATGTATCTTATAGTGGTGGTAAGGATATAAAGATAGCTAATATAACGGCGGGAGATACTTTTGTAAAGACTGTTAAAATAAGTAATGATTCTAACTTAGAGATGAAATATGATATATCAATGGAAAATGTAGTTAATACTTTTAATAATCAGGCTACGTTGATGTATAATTTAACAAGAAATGATGAGGCTATAAGCACTTCCTATATGTTACCAAGCGCATCAGGATACTCGGTAGATACTTTTACAATTGCACCTCATATGGAGGTTACTTATGTTCTAACCATTTATGTAAATGATTATAATGAATTAATTGATAATATGAGTAATTTTGATGCAACTCTAGTAGTAAGAACGTTGGAATAATGTTGTTTTTTAGATTACTTTGTGATACTATTAGTATAGTAAGGAGTCTAGGGTATGAATGAATTGGAGTCGTTAGAAATAAAGAAAAAGTTTGATGAACAAATAGGCAAGTTAGTAAAAAAAGATGAAAAAGAATACGACTTAAAATTAAATTTAATTATTTCTTTGTTCTTTTTGGCTTTGATTTTTTCGACTATTACAACTTATGTTACATTAAAAAATTATAATAAATTAAGGGCTCAAGAAAATAATGTAAAAGATATAGTTAATGTTAAAGTTAATGAGGTGGATATAAATGAATAAAGAGGTTTTAAATAATAATCAAAATAATAGTTATGATGAAGAAAAAGAAAGTAAAAAGAAGAAGTATTTAATTCTTATTCTTATTTTACTTATGTTATTACTTAGTAGTTGTGTGGGATATAATGTTTATCAAATTAATTTGATGACTAATATAGATACTGATGGGGATGGCAAAGCTGATTTGAATATTGATTTGAATGGTGATGGAGTTTGTGAAATTAACTGTTCTAAGTGGGGGAGTAATAAACCTTACTTAAATATTGATTATTTTAATGATAAGATTCCTACATTTAATCTTGATACTAATGGAGATGGTAAGCCTGATTTTAACTTAGTTAATCAAGATACTAATGGAGATGGTAAGTGTGATTTGAATTGTGATTCTAATAAAGATGGTAGACCTGATTATAATATTGATTTAGATGGAGATGGTAAAACGGATTTAAATATTGATGTTGATGGTGATGGAAAACCAGATATTAATATTGATACAGATAAAGATAGAATTCCGGATAAGAATATTGATCTTGATGGTGATAATATTTGTGATTTAAATTGTTATGATAAGGGTAGTGATGTTTGTAACTTGAATTGTGATACTGATGGAGATGGTAAAGCAAATACGAATATTGATACTGATGGAGATAGAAAGCCAGACTTAAATATTGATACAGATAATGATGGTAAGTGTAATTTAAATTGTGATACTGATGGAGATGGTAAACCTAATACTAATATTGATACTAATAAAGATGGAATTCCAGATTTGAATATTGATGTTGATGATGATGGTATTTGTGATTTTAATTGTGATACTAATGGAGATGGTAAACCAGATAAGGATTTGACTAATCAAGATACTAATGGTGATGGTAAATGTGATTTAAACTGTGATACTAATGGTGATGGTAAACCAGATAAGAACATAGATACTGATGGCGATGGAGTTGCTGATAAAAATGTTGATTTAGATGGTGATGGTAAGTGTGATTTGAATTGTGATGCTAATTTAGATAATGATAAAAATACTTATTACATTTCATTACAGGATGTTAAGACTTTAAATACTTCGAATATAGTACCTGGTTGGAGTGGAACTCAAAGTTTTCAAGTTAATAATAATAACCCAGTTAGTGTTCGATATAGCTTGTATTGGATAAATGTTGTAAATACATTTAGTGAAGCTAATAACTTAGAGTTTGAAATAACAAGAAATGGTAAGGTTATATTAAGTGGTAGAAAGCTTCCTTATCAAGATGAGAGTATTATTGCCAATGAAGTAATTGAGGCTAATAGTACGTATACATATGTTATTAATTATCGTTTTATTGAAAGTGGTAATAATCAAGATGTTGACCAAAATAAGAATTTTAGTGCTAATGTTAAGTTAGAAACAAATTAGAATGCTTGAAAAAGTGTTCTTTTTTAATATTTAGCTATATTTATTGCAAATTTGTGAAAAAAACACAAAATATGCAAAAATTAATACATATATAGTAATTATTTAAAAACTTAATAATATGAAGATACTTGTAAAATGATGTTCTTTTGTACAATTAATATTGAAAATAAAAGTAAGATATTTTATAATTATAGTAGTATAAAGATTGGGGCATAATAGTGTGAAAAAAGAAATTAATTCTAAAAATGTAGTATTTCATATTATATCTAATGTTATTTCTTGGAGTATTTTTGCAATTTTAGCTATTATTGCTTTGTTTTTAGTATACTATGTAATAGCGGCGCAGTTGTATGCTAATAAGGGTGAAAAATATAAACCAGCTTTTGCATTGTATACCATTATTTCTGGTTCGATGGAACCAACAATTAAAGTATATGATGTAGTATTTGATGTTAAAGTAGATGATCCTTCAAAGTTAAAAGAGGGCGATGTTATTACTTTTGTTTCTTCAAGTTCTTTAACTAGTGGTGAAACTATTACACATAGAATTAAACAGGTTATTGAGACTGATAGTGGTCTTAAATTTAGAACTAAGGGAGATAATAACCCAGTACCAGATGATGCCTATGTTGATGCTGATAAAGTACTAGGTAAGGTTGCGTTTAAGATACCACAGTTAGGAAGAATTCAATTTTTAATACTTAAATCTGGTGGTTGGTTGTTCTTAATATTAATTCCTTCATTAGGTATTGTAATATATGATGTTTTAAAGATATTTAATTTAGATAAGACTAAGAAGAAAGTTAATAAAACAATTAATGCTAAGAAAGAATTAGTCTTAGATAAGAAAGAACAGGAAGAATTAAAGAAGAAGATTAAGGATAGGTTAGAAAATAAGAATAATGGTAAAGATAATAATTATTTACCAATTAAAACTGATGTTAGTGATGAGATAACAGTATTAAAGAAGAATGCTTTAGATAACTTATATAAGAGTGCTAAAGAGGAAGAAGAAACTTATGTAAGAAAAGATTTAAATATGAATAAAATTTTAGATAAGTTAAATAATGATACGACGATAAATGATGATATCTATGAGGTTAAGTTGAGCGATGATACTGAGTTGCCAAAAATGAAGAGCGAACCAGTAGTTAAGAAGAAAAAATCAAAAAATAAAAAAGGTTAACGTGGGTGTTGCGTTAATCTTTTTTGATACAAAGAACTCTTTTAATTAATTTTCATATAATACTTTAGAATATTCGAGGGAGGAATATAATGAAAAAATATTTGAGTATTATAGTGGGTTTGTGTTTAATTGGAATGATTACTTTTATATGTTTTACTGGTAAAAAAGAAGAAAATGATTTAAGAAAAATAAGAGTAGCAGAGGTTACACATAGTCCGTTTTATACACCATTTTATGTTGCTATTGAGAATGGATATTTTAAAGAAGAAGGGTTAGATATTGAACTTGTTTTAACACCGGGAGCTGATAAGGTAAGTGCAGCGGTATTATCTAATGATGTAGAGATTGGTTTTGCGGGGCCTGAGGCTTCAATTTATGTTTATAATGGAGGAGAGGAAGATTATATTATTTCGTTTGCGGGTTTAACTAAGAGAGATGGACAATTTATTTTAGCTCGTGAGGCGACTGATAATTTTAAGTTAGAAGATTTATATAATAAAGAGATTTTGGTGGGAAGAAAAGGTGGTATGCCTTCATTAAATTTCTTAAATGCATTAAAGAAGAGTAATATTGATCCGAAAAAAATAAATATTAATTATAGTGTAGAATTTGCGGCATTATCAGGTTCGTTTATTGGGGGAATGGGTAATTATGTTAATTTATTTGAACCAACGGCGACTAAACTTACAAAAGATAATTTGGGTTATGTTGTTGCTAGTATTGGTTTAATGTCTGGTGAGGTTCCTTATACAGCATTTAATGCAAGAAAGAGTTTTATAAACAATAATGAAGATGTCATAAGAAAGTTTACTAAAGCCTTAAATAAAGGAATAAAATATACTTTAGAAAATAATGAAAATGAAATAGCTAAAGTTATTTTAAAACAATTTCCTGATTCTAGTTTAAATGATTTAAGTGTGATAATTAAAAGATATAAGGATTATGATTGTTTCTTAGATAGTACTTATATAAGTGAAAAATCTTTTGAAAATTTAGAAGATATAATGATAGATAATGACTTGTTAAAGAGTTATGTACCTTATAGTGATTTGATAAAAAATTATGAGTAATATCTTAGAAGTTAAAAATTTATCTAAGAAATATCATACTTTGGAAGGTGAAATTGAAGCTATTTCGGATGTTAGTTTTAATTTAAAAGATAAAGAGTTTATTGCGATAGTTGGATCTTCTGGCTGTGGTAAGTCAACTCTTTTATCGATACTTTCTGGTTTAGTTAGTGATTATAATGGCGTTATTAAGAGTGATAAAAGTATAGGTTATATGTTGCAGACTGATTGCTTGCTTCCGTGGTTAACGATTAGAGATAATGCTTTGCTTGGGCTTAAGATAAAGAATTTATTAAATGAAGATTATACTTTAGTAGTGGATAATTTGTTAAAGAAATATGATTTATGGGATTTTAGAGATAAGTATCCTAGTAGTTTATCAGGGGGAATGAAACAAAGGGTAGCGTTAATTAGAACTTTGGCATTAAAGCCTGATATTTTATTACTTGATGAACCTTTTAGTGCTTTGGATTATCAAACAAGATTAAATGTTAGTAATGATGTTTATCATATTATAAAAAATGAGGGTAAGAGTGCGATTATGGTAACACATGATTTGGTTGAGGCTTTAAGTTTGGCATCAAGGATTATTATATTGTCTAAAAGACCTGCTCATGTAAAGAAAATATTTGAAGTTAATATGGATATGGAGCCACTTATTAGAAGAAGAGATAAGAAGTTTATGGACTATTATGATGTGATATGGAAGGAACTTGATAATTATGAGTCTTGAACAAAAGAATTATATTAGAAAATATAAAATGAAAAAGGTTATTGTTTTTAGTATTCAAGTTTTGCTGGTTTTAATATTTTTAGGGTTATGGGAGTATTTAAGTGCTAGAAAGATTATTAATGCTTTTATTTTTTCGGCACCAAGTAAGATTGTTAAAGTTATTATGGAGTTGTATGTAAAGGATAATTTATTTCAACACATTTGGGTTACTTTGAAAGAAGTTTTGATATCGTTTGGGGTAGGTTTTATACTTAGTATGATTTTGGCAATTATATTTTATTCTTTTGATATGGTTTATAAGATTTTTGATCCTTTTATTACGATGTTAAATTCTTTGCCAAAGGTTGCTATTGGGCCACTTATTTTGATATGGTGTGGTGCTAATATTAAGTCGGTTATAATAATGGCTTTGCTTATTAATTTGATTGTTAGTGTTATAACCATTTATACGGGTTTTAGGAAGGTTAGTAGTAATCATTTATTGTTGTTTAAGTCATTTGGGGCTTCGAAGATTAAGACTTTATGGTATTTGGTTATTCCAAGTAGTATTAATAGTATTATTTCTAGTTTGAAGTTAAATATTTCAATGAGTTTTATTGGGGTAATTATGGGGGAATTTTTAGTTAGTAAAGAAGGGGTTGGGTATTTAATAATTTATGGTACTCAGGTGTTTAATTTAGATTTAGTATTGGCGGGAGTTTTGATTTTAGTGGTGCTTTCTTATGTTTTGTATAAACCAATTTCTTTAATAGAAAAATATAAAGGTGTTAGAGATTAATGCCTTTTTGGTTATCTTGCCGCTAATTTGATAAAGTGTAAAGTGATAAAGTAAATTTACGTAAATATCAAAGTAAGATGACAAGTAATTTTTCTAAAGAGACCAAAACCCTAAGAAAGACAAAATTTATAATTTACATTAGAAATTTAATTTGATATAATGTTTACAGAATAGAGGAGTGGTTAGCATGGATGATACAATTATAAGCGGTACATCATTAACTATTTTAGAAAGATTAGATAATTTAATGGGCGAAGAGTCCACTATTTTAGTTGATTTAAACGATAAAAAAGAAAAAAGTGAAAAGAAGAAAGCTAAAAAAGAAGCTGTAGTTGATACAGATAACAAAAAAATTGTTGAGATTAAAACTGAGGTTGAAAGTTTAGAAACTCAATGTCGTAAGCTTTCTAATGCTTTAAGTAATTTAAGAACTGATGAGTTTAAAGATTTGATTAATGTATTAAATTTAGCTTTTGATCCAGATACTGATTTGGATAAAATGAATACTAAGTTACCTCTTCAAATCAATAAAAGAGATAAGAAAATAGAAGATTTAACTAATGAAGTTGAAAAAAATAAGAAAGAAATTTTAGAATGCGAAGATTCAATTAGTGAGCTAGGAATAAGAATAAGTGAAGCTATTCAAAATCAAAAGAGATTAATTGAGTTAGTTCAATTATCACGTAGTGGTGATGTTAATAAAACTAGGGATGAAGTTGTTAGTGTTTTAAAGAATGTTGGTTTTGATGATAACGATGCGAAGGCTGCTGCTAAGTTAGTGATGTTCCCTGAAGAAGAGTTGATACCATTCTTTAAAGATAGTAAGTTAGATGATATTAATGATGATATTTTTAAACAAACTATTGATAGTATGATGAATGCAGATGTTTCTAAGGAAGAGAAAACTAGCAAATTAGAAGAAAGTCATGAAGATGTAAAAGAAGATTCAAAGGTAGAAGAAGCTAAGGAAGATGAGGCTGTAGTACTTGAAGAAAAAGAAGATACTTTAAATGTTTTAGATAATGACGAAGTATTTACTGATGATTTAAAATTAGATGAAGAGAATGCTCCAATATCATTAGATGAGTTAGATCATACTTTTGATAATTCTTTAGAAGAAAACAAAGTAGAAGAAACTAAGAAAACAGAAGAAGTTACAAGTGATAAGTTAAGTGAAGAAGAAGCTTTAGAGTTATTACGTGGTATTGGAAAGGCTGATAGTGATATAAAGTTAGTTGATAATCTTTTAAGTGATTATACAAAGACTGATTTTGAAATGATGATTAATATTTTAAATGAATATGGTGTTGATTTAAAGAAGGTTCCTTTACTGGCTTATAAGAGTGGAATTACAAATTTTACAGCTAATTTAGATACTTTAAATAATTATGGTTATGAATTAGATGGTAGTGAGTTAGAAAAATTTAGTGCAACATTATATTTAACATTACCAGTTGATTTTAAAACAAACTTAGAAACTTTGAAGAATTATAAATTCGATTTAAGAAAGAATAATAGTAAGTTAGCATTAAAGGTACTTGCTATGGATCCTAAAAAGTTAGTAGAAAATATTGATTTATTACTAGAATATGGTGAGGAAGAATTTATTCGTAGTGATGTTTCAGTGTTAGCATGTAATTGTAAAGATGTCTTAGAAAGAATATTATTCTGTAAGGCTAATGGTATACCTTATTATGAAGCAAAGAATGATAAAGTATATTATCGTGCATTTATTTATGATAAGAAGTTACTTGATGAACTTGTAGAGAAAAAGTTAGATTTAAATAGTGTAGTTACTAATAAGATTAATAATGATAATTTAAGTCAAATTGTTGGTAAGGAATATATTGAATTATTAGATAAGTTCTATAACTCAGCTGATTATGTTAGTGGAGATAATGCAAGTAATGATGAGGCTTACTTTAAATATAATAGTATTGTAAATCAAATAAATAATATCTTTACAATGAATGGTGATGTTTACGTTATTGCCAATATGTTATATTCAATTAATAATGTTAAGAGAAATTTAATGTATTTAGTAAATAATTCTTCTATTAGTGATAAGGATATGATGATGCTTGCGATGCTTTATAATTCTCATCAATCTTTAGAAGAGATGAACCAATATATTCAAATGATTGAAGGGTAAGATAATATGGAATTTTTAAATAAATATTTTGATAATGATACTATTATGTATCTAAATGATAATGTTCCTAAGGTTATATTAGAGGAATTGGAAAAAGAGCAAAAGTTAGTTAGTAAGAATATTTCGTTTTTAAAAGATCTTGGTGTTAGTAATATAGATAATATTTTTAAGAATTATTATGATATGTTTTTAATGGATCCTAAGTTATTTAGTGAAATATTTAATAAGTATGATAAAGAAGATTTAATTGAAAAATTAAATAAAAATTTAACAATTATAGAACATCTATAGTTGTTTTTTTGACTTAAAAAAAGTATCTAGGTTGTAGATACTATTTAAGGTAGATATAGAAGGAGTTTCCTTCGTTGTTTTTACTATCTTTTTCTCCATAGAATATAGCGTATGGTTTAGAGATGTTTTTATCAATTTCATATAGAGTATTAAAGGTTATGGTTTCATTTACAGGTACTATAAGGTTATCTTTTAACATTTCAGAAGTTACAGGTTTTTTAGAGTAAACGTAGGAAGCTTCGTTGTTTTGTAGATTCCACATAAGAGGAAAGTCTTCTTTAGAAAGGTATTGCTTTTCTTGAGAGATATTAGTAACAGCGATTTTTGCTAAGATAAGTTTGGAGTTTTCACTAGGTTTAACTGAAGCATATTCTTGGACTTCTTTAGCGTCTAGAACTTCGATATCAAAAAGGGCTGTATGGGCAGTATCGTTCATAGTAAGGCCTTGCCAACCATTAGTTTTTTTACCATTGACTTCTTCGTAATCAATGATGCCGTTTGTAGACCAAGCAGGATATTTGCTACTTTGAAATGGTAGGGAGCAGGCACAGGTTGTTGTTAGTATGCCTACTGCAAGGATGCATTTTTTTAAGTTTTTATTCATTTTTACCTCCTATTTTTTTGATATCACATGTATAAATGCTTTGACGGTGAAGACTATAGGCACTGAATATTCCTGCAATAGATAAGATATAACCGGAAATTAGTTGGTTGATAAACATTTTTTTGAAATCACTTATGGTATTTAGATAATAAGGAATAGATTTGTAGGCATCCCATAGGGAAATCATGTAGTCTTGTTTATATAATTTATAGATATAATAAGTACAATTTAGTTCATGAGCTACAAAGATGGTTAGTAAGGCAATAGCAATGGAGATAATCATGCCAGATGTTTTCATGTTTTTACCAAGCCATTTGAAACCGAGAGAGGCTCCTATGGCAATTATGATAGCGGCAAGGCCATTTTCGATATTAAGAAATCCTAGGAAGAACCAAGAAAGAATCCCAGGAATGGTACCAATTAAGGCCCCGATAATACCTAAAATGGTATTTTGCTTACTTTTTTTAGAACTTTCAACTTTAAATTTAGCTTCTTTAAGATACTCATTATAACAATCATTACATAAATAACAGATTTCACCATCATTATTAACTAAGTATAATTTTTTTGGTTGTTTACAATGTTTGCATACTTCTTCTTTTTTAGATTCACTAAGATAAGTACTTATTTCTTCGATAATAGGGTTTGCTAAGGCAGAAAGTTCTTTTTTAGAATTACAACTACCAACGATATTTAAGTTAGAGTTTTTATATTTAATAATGACGTTTTTATTAATTTTTTTTACTTTTTTTGTTAGAGTAGCTGTTTCTTCTTCAGTTAGAACTACATTGTAGTAGATATTAAATACGAGGGACTGATTATCATATTTTAAAAGATAATGCTTTTGGTTTAGGGTTCCAGCAAATATGTTTCCTCCACAGTATTTAGCGTCTCCTTTAAGTTCATTTGCTATATTTTTCATTTTAATCACCTTTTCCTTTGTTAACGTGTTTGTCATATATTTTCTTTAAATATTTTTTATTGATTACTACTTTTTCTCCATGAACACCTAGAAGTTCTAGAATTTCGGTTATGAAGCTTTGGATTTTGCGATTTATCATGGCGTTATCACGGGTTTTATTCCAATAATAGTAGGCTGACATATCGGTATATTTTTTATGTTGGTAAGTTTTGGAGGCCGCTATCATGTCGCATATCATTTCTTCGCAATATTTGAAGGGAATAACGGGAGCTTTTAGGGGTGCGGCGTAGTCAAACCAATATTCATGATGATGCTTATTTCTACCTTTATGGTGGAGCCATGCTTTGGAGTAGCCGATTTCTTTTTTGGCGTTCAAGATAGGGGAGTAGTTACCTTTGGCATAGAATTTAACGCCTTCAAAAAATTCAGAGGGACTGTATTTAGATAAATCATGGAGTAGTCCTTGAATAGGTATTCCGGCCTTGCAACAAAGAATGAATACTTTAAAACGATGTTTATTTATTGTGTGTAGATGTCCAAAAAAGTTCATTATCCATTTCATAGGCACTCCTTATAGAAGTATTATATCATTATCTATAGGAAAAGTAAAAATTAATTAAATGAGCTTTTAGGGTATTGTTTACAAAATATAACGTTTTAATAAAAATTGTAGTATTTTTGTATCTTTGTATATATAAGAGTTATTTTGCATATATTTTTTTATGTTGGATATAATATAAATGATGAACTAAGGTTCATTACTGGTTTGAAGGTTTACAGTTATAAAAAATTAAGTTATAACCTTTAATAAAAATATAGTATAATGTTAGTATAAATAGAAAGAAGGTATGTATATGAAGAAAAGTACAGTTGCTGCAGGTGTTGCTGGTTTAGCTGCTGGGGCAGCATTAGGGGTTTTATTTGCTCCTAAGTCTGGTAAGGAAACTAGAGAGGATTTAATGAAAGCTTTAGATAATTTATCTAATAAAGTTAAGGCTTTAAAACCGGAAGATGTAAAGAAATACGTTGATAAAAATATTAAGAAGATTAAGAAAGAATTAGATGAACTTAGTATGGAAAAAGTCTTAAAGGCAGCGAAGAAGAAAGCTAATCAAGTTCAAGATAGTATAGAATCTTTAGCTAATTATGTTAAAGAAAAAGGTACTCCAGTATTAGAAGATGCTGTAGAGCAAATTAGATTAAAAGCTATCGATGTAACTGAAGCAGCTTTAGCTAAGTTAGAAAAATAATTTTTGTTTTAGACTACTAGGATGGCTCTAGTAGTTTTTGTGTATGAAAAAAAGGCTTTTTAGAGCCTTTTTTTAATAGTTTTCTTTTTTGATTTCAAAGTATGATTTTGGATGTTTACATACTGGACAAACTTCTGGGGCATATTTACCAATTACGATATGTCCACAGTTACGACATTGCCAAATTCTTTCGTCGTCTCTTGAGAATACGATACCTTCTTCAATATTTTCAACTAATTTTAGATATCTTTCTTCATGATGGCGTTCAATTTCAGCAACGCTTTCAAAAAGTTTAGCTAGACGTTCAAAGCCTTCTTCACGAGCTGTTTTAGCAAAATCAACATACATATCAGTATATTCGTAGTTTTCACCAGCCGCGGCGTCTTTTAGGTTTTCTAAAGTTTCGGGAATTGTTCCATTGTGAAGTTCTTTGAACCACATTTTAGCATGCTCTTTTTCGTTATTAGCTGTTTCTTCAAATATTTCAGCTATTTGTTCATAACCTTCTTTTCTGGCTTTAGAAGCATAATAAGTATATTTATTACGAGCTTGAGATTCACCAGCAAAAGCAGCCATTAAATTTTGTTCTGTTTTACTACCTTTAAGTTCCATAGTATTACCTCTTTTCTAAGTCACTACGTATGGTAATGACAAATTAATTATATCAAAGAAAAAAGATTTAGCAAGGGTTTTAAATAAAATTAATTATAATACCGAAGATAATACCAATTAGGTATAAAATACCTAAAATGGTTAAGTTTTCTTTAATGTTTTTATTAGATTTAAATAGGACTAAGATACCAATGCCACTGTTGGTAAGAAGGCCTGCAATAAGGGAACCAAAGGTTATGGAAGAGGCAAGGTATAGTTTTGTGATTACTATTGATGAAGCACAGTTAGGTATTAAGCCAATAAGACTTAGAATGATTGGCCCAAGAATTTTGTTATCTAGTAATATGGTATTTAAGTATGTTTCTAAGCCATAATGGAATACTAAGTTTAGGATGATATTGACTGCTAAGATAAATAAGGAGATATTTATGGTGTGTTCTAAGCTTGATTTTAGATATGATGTTTCACAATGACAATGTTCTTCTTTACATAAAGAATAGTTGGCGTGTGGTTGGGTGGCTTTTTTACGTAAGATAAAGTCGATAGTAAAGCCGCAAATTATACCGATTAAAACTTTGATAGTAAGAATGGGAATTATGGTTTTTATGGGGACATTAGAAGATAGCATGATTGGAAGCATTTCATCACTGGTAGCAAGATATACGGATATTAAAGTGCCTAATGTGATAATGCGGGTTGTATATAGGTTAGTGGCAAGGGCAGAAAAACCGCATTGAGGAATCATTCCTAAAAGGGAACCAAGTAGGGGGCCAAGACGGCCGGCTTGATTAATAATTTTATTAGAATTAATTTTGTGCTCTAAGAATTCGATAATATAAAATGCGATAAATAGATAGGGAATTGTTTTAAAAGTATCTAAAATACCATCCATAAGACAATCTAACATAGATAAACCTTCTTTCGTTTGTTAATTATAGCAATATTTTTATAAGAAAACAAGAAAAATGTTTACTTATATTAGATTTATGATAGAATAAGGAAGCTGGAGTTGATTATATGTCAAAAGAAAACGCTATTAGAAGTTTTGTTGGCAATGATGCTTATTATAAAGGTGAAGATTTTCCGAGATTTTTTGTAAGATATATTGGGGGTGTTAATGAAGGAGAATTAATTCATCATCATTTTAGAGTAGCTTCTCAACATAGAGCAGGATTTTATGATGTTATAATAACGGTTAAAGATACTAAATTACTAAGAAAGTCTTGTGATTGTCCACAGTTTGATAAGGCTGGAACTTGTAAACATGTAGCAGCTTCTTTGATTAATTATTATGATGATATTATTCATGATGATTATGAGATTTCTAATGATGTTTTAGATTTATTTTTACAGAAAAATGAGGATGGTCTTAAGGAACAAATTAATTTGGGGTTAGATTTTAGTTTTGAAGATAAAAAGATTTACTATAAGGCTAAAATAGGCACTAAGAGATTATATGCATTAACTAAAAGTAAGGTTGATGGTTTTATTAAAGCTTATAATAATCGAGAAAACTTTGAGTTTGGAAAAACTTTTATATATGAACCAGATAAGCACTTTTTTAGTAAACAAGATAAAAAGATTTTAGAATTTTTATTTAGTTATAATGAAGGACGAAGTTATGGTTATTATTATTATGCCAATAATCCTTTAGAAATGAATGATAGAGAATTTAAAAGCTTACTTAGTTTAATGAATAATAAAGAATTTACGATAAATGGGTACTTGGATGTTTTAGAGGTTAAGGAGGAATGTCCTAAGATATTTAAGCTTTCTTATGATAATGATAATTATCATGTAGTATTAAATAATGATACTTTGATTTTGGATAATGAATGTAAATATATATATGATGATAAGACTTTGTATTTACTTCCTAATAATATAAGTAGATTATTAAATGTCTTAAAAAATAAAGAATTAAAAGATTTATGTTTTAAAGAAGAAAACATGGTAAAGTTTAAAAATGGCTTGTTAAAAGAGATAAAAAATAATTTGATAGTAGAAGATAGTGTTAAGAATTTTACGATACCAAAAGAGAAGAAAACTATGGTATATTTTGATATTCATGAAGATCATATTGTGGGCATGGTTAAGTATAATTATGATGGAGTAGTAATTGATCGTTTTGATATAAATAATGATATTGTTCGTGATATAGAGTTTGAAAACCAAGTAGTTCAAGATTTAGCAAGATATAACTTTGAATTAAATGATAAAGAATATATTTTATATGATTTTGATGATGTGTGTGATTTCTTAGAAGGGGGAATAATTGAATTTAGTGAACTTTATGAAACTTTTACTAGTGAAAAGATGCAAAATACGAATATTCTTAAGAAATCAAGGGTTGAAACAAGTTTTGGAATAGGAAAAGACGGAATACTTAATTATGAATTTAAAGTAGGAGATGTTCCTAGCGAGGAAGTAAGTAAGATACTAAGCTCTTTAAAAAATAAGAAGAAATATTATAAGTTAAAAAGTGGAGATATTTTAAAACTTGACGGTAATCAAGAGTTAGAAGAATTAGAAAAGTTAAATGAAGATTTAGAGTTAGACGAGAAGATGCTTAGTAGTGGTGGGGTAGAAATACCTAAATATAGAGCTTTTTACTTACAAACTTTGAAAGACGAAAAGTATAAGAATGTTAAAACAAATAAATTATTTGATACATTTATTAAGAATTTTAAGAAATATCAAGATGTAGATATTAAATTTAGTAAGCAAGATGAAGAGATGCTTAGAAGTTATCAAAAGGATGGAGTTAAGTGGCTATACACGATATACAAGTGTGATTTTGGTGGTATTCTAGCTGATGAAATGGGGTTAGGAAAGTCTTTTCAAACAATTTGTTTTATTAAACAGGTGTTGAAGGAAAAGAAAGATGCTAAAGTTTTAGTTATTTGTCCAACATCGTTAGTATATAACTGGAAAGTTGAATTTGATAAGTATGGAGAAAATATAAAGTATTTAGTTTTAGCAGATAATAAAAAAGCTAGACATGAAGCTTTAGAAAATAGTAATAACGTAAATGTTTTTATAACTTCTTATGGTTTAGTAAGAAACGACTTTGAAGATTATGAGAAGAAAGAGTTTGAAGTTTGCGTTATTGATGAAGCACAGACGATAAAAAATTATCAAGCGGATATGACAAAGTCTGTAAAGAAGATTAAAGCTAAAACGAAGATAGCACTTAGTGGGACGCCACTTGAAAATTCAGTACTAGAGTTATGGAGTATCTTTGATTTTATAATGCCAGGGTATTTAAATACATTAATGAAATTTAGAGAAAAGTATCAAGTTAAGGATGTTGATGAAAAGTCTCTTGATATTTTGAAAAATTTAAATTATCAAATAAAGCCATTTATTCTTCGGAGGTTAAAGAGGGATGTTGTTAAAGATTTACCAGATAAGATAGAGAATATTGTTTATTTAGACTTGCCGGAAGTACAAAAGAATTTATATAAAGAACTGGTAGATGATACTAAGAAAAGAATGGATGAACTTATTGAGACAAAGGGATATAAGTCAGCTCAGTTTGAGATACTAGCGTTGCTTTTAAGGTTAAGACAGGTATGTATTGATCCTACGATAATTTATGATGATTATAAGAGTGATAATGTTAAAATGGATTATTTGTTAGATATTGTTAATTCTTATGTTAGAGATGGGCATAAGATATTAATCTTTAGTACTTTTAAGAGGGCGATTGAACATGTTAAAAGAATATTTGATGATAATTCAATTTCTAATTATGTGATTGATGGTTCAGTTAAGGGGAAGACTAGAGTTCAGTTAGTTGATGCTTTTAATAAAGATGATACTAATTGTTTCTTGATTACTTTGAAAGCTGGGGGAACGGGTCTTAATTTGACGGCTGCTGATATTGTTATTCATCTAGATATTTGGTGGAACCCACAGGTTGAGAACCAAGCAACTGATAGAGCACATCGTATTGGTCAAACGAAAAATGTTACTGTTGTTAAAATGGTTACTAAGGGCACAATTGAAGAAAAAATATTAGATTTACAACAAAAGAAGAAGATTGTTGCAGATAATGTTATGGAAGGTCATAGTGAGCAAGTACTTTCTAAGTTAAGTGAAAAAGAAATGCGTGATTTGTTAACTATGGATATGAAGTAGTCTTTTAGATAGAGACTGCTTTTTTTATCTTTTAAAAATTGTATATCAAAAGTCTTAAAAAATGTATATTTGACTATTTAACCTTTGATAAATAGGCTATTTTTTTATACCAAAGTATGGTATCATTAACATAGAATAGAGAGGTTATATGATAGAGTTTACTAATGTTACAAAAACTTATAAATCCAAAAAAGCTGGAGACACGGTTGCGTTAAATAATATTAGTTTTAAAATACCTAGTAAAGGTTTAACTTTTCTAACTGGTGAGTCGGGATGTGGAAAGTCAACTTTATTAAATGTCTTAGGTGGTCTTGATAATATTGATAGTGGTATCATTAAAGTAGAAGATAAAGTTTTAAATGAATTAAATGCTAAAGAGTTAGAACAATATCGTAACTCAGGAGTAGGTTTTATATTTCAAGATTATAATTTGTTTGAACAATATAATGTTTATGATAATGTTTTATTGGCGTTAGAACTTAGAGAAGAAAATAATAATGGTAAGGTTGACGAGATATTAAAGAAAGTAGGGCTAGAAGAGTTAAAATATCGTAAGATAAATGAGCTTTCTGGTGGGCAAAAACAGAGGGTCGCGATAGCTAGAGCCTTAGTAAAAAAGCCTAAGATAATATTAGCCGACGAACCAACTGGGAATTTAGATTATGCAACTAGTGTACAAATTTTTGAACTACTGAAAGAAATTGCTAAGGATAATTGTGTAATTGTCGTTACTCATGATAGGGAAGCAGCGGTAAAATATGGTAATCAAGTTATTGCTTTAAGAGATGGTCAAGTGGTTTATAATTCAACTTCGTTAGAAACCTATGAAGGAACTGCGTTGAAGTTAGAAAATTCGCATTTTAAAAACAAATATGCTTTAAAATTTATGTTAAGTAATATTAAGTTAAAACCTTTTAAGTTTATTCTTACGGTAATACTTACAGCTTTTGCGTTAAATTTAGTGGCTTTGAGTTTTACGGCAGTTTTACATAACGATGCGAAATTTAATGCCCAAACTTTGTTAGCGAAGAATGTCCATAATGTAGGAATAAAGAAATCAAGTTGTTATTCTCTTGAGGAAGAATTTACTGATTGTATTGAAACTTTTATGGATAATGACGATGTGGCAAAGATAGAAAGTGAAGTTAAACAGACTTTAAGTAAAGGTTATATAATATCCAATGGTGGTTTTTCTTATGGAGAAGTTGATAGCAACGGTAGAAATGACTATTTTAGTAGTGGTAGTCATACCGAGTTAGTTTTTGAAGTAAAAGACGATAAGCTACTTAAATTATTTATGGGAAGATTACCTAGTAATAAGAATGAAGCTGTTATTGGTAAGTACTTAGCTGATAAAATGATGTACTATGGGGTTACAGATAAAGACGATAATCTATTTAAACCAAGTGGTTATGAAGAAATACTAAATAAGACTTTAAAATATGGTAATAAAGAACTTACGATAGTAGGAATTAATGATTTTGATGATAGTTTATTTACGGACTTAAAGAAAGGATTAAAAGTTGATAATAAAATACTAAGTGAGTTTAATGCTTATGAAGATATTAGTTATATATATGTTAAGGGGTTTATTGAAGATAATGATTTTACAATAGATAATGATACTTTATTAATGAGAAGTTATGTGGAGAATGTTAATGAGTTGAATTTCTATAATGGTGAGGAATATCTTGATTTAAATGGTAATATTAGTAATAAAGATTTAGAGTTTGGGGAGTTTGTGGTATCGTTAACTGACTTTGTTAATTTAAATACGAGAATTAAGGAGGCTTTCCAAGAATATTATCAACAACAGGATATGTCGTATGAAGACGCTATGAAAGAATTTTATTTAGATTATACAAGTAAGTATAAAGACGCTATCCAAGTAGAACTTCATTCATTTTACTTAAAAAATTCTTATGAACCTCGTACTATGTCTGTGGCTGGTGTTAGTTTGAGTAAAAGTTCTTATATTTCTCCCAAAATGGTAGAAGCATATGATACTACCGGATATTCGGTAAGAGAGTTAATGGTTCATGCCGATAATTATAGTGATTTATTTGATTTAACTAAGAAGTTTAGTTTCCCTACGAATGTTAAGAATGTGGGATTTAAATATACTTTGAGTTCTAACTTTAAGGATGTGATTGGTTATGTAAATATGATGTATTACATGCTACATAAATACTTATTGGTTATAACTTTGGTGGTAGTAATATTTGCTATGATACTAATATATAACTTTGTAAGTGTAACAATATCTTATTCGAAGAAGACAATTGGTATTTTAAGAAGTTTAGGTATTAAGCTTATGGATGTATTAAAGATATATACGTTTGAGGCCATATTAATTGCAGTGGTGTCTTATTTGCTGTCGATAGTAATGTGGATAGAAAGTTGTAAATTCTTAAATAATATGTTCTTTAGCGATTATTATAATTTTGTAGGTATTCCTACGGATGTTATGGCATCTTTATTATCGTTGGGGTTTGTTATTGCAATATCTATTGCTATGAATATTTTGGCTTGTACTAAGGTGGCAAGAGTTAAACCGATAGATGCTTTATTAGATAAATAAAACTTACTGCGTGGAAACGGTAAGTTTTTCTAATTCTTGGCTGTATTTGTTAGATATTTGACTTAGGGTATTGAAGGCGTTTTCATTAAAAATGCCATTGTGTCCAGCTCGTATAAGATCTTTTCTTCTAGAAACATAGCCATTTTGGATATAGAAGTTGTTAGTGATAAAGACTATATCGTTAGTGATTGTAAATTCTAGAACTTGAAGTATGATTTCGTAGTTGCGGGATAGTATTTTAAAAGCATCAACATAGAAGAAGGGTATTTCTTTATTTAAAGCGGCTTTTAGAATAGAGGCAAGGGCGGGAGTTATGGTGTTTGTTATGCCACTAGCATACTCTTTAATACTGGTATTATTTTCGGTACTATCTAAGATTTTTTTGGGAATATATTTATCTTTAATGGTGTCTTTATATTCTAATTCTAGGGTTTTGGGTGTTAGGCTACCTAGGTTTTGTAAGGCCTTATGGGCATGAGGATATTTTAAAGATAATTCGCCGTAGTAGTCATTTTCTATAGTTAGGGTATTAGATAATTCTTCTAAGTTAGTATCTTTAAAGTAGTTAATTGCAGTCATGGTTATTTCTTTGATGTTATCGTTACTTAAAGGTTTAGTTAACCCATATTCTTTATAGTTAATACTGGCAGCGATTTCAAGAAGAGTATTTCTAACTCCTAGGACAACGAGACAGGAAATGTTATCGTTAATATGAGGTTCGTAAAAATGACCTTCTTCGATGGCAGTTATGAAAAGACTTTGAATAAATTGGGGTTCGTTCCAATGTTTTATGAGACTAGTTAGTTTTATTTTTACATCTTTTAAGATAGAATAAAGTCCATAGTTAGATAGTTTTAGTTTTTGTAATTGCTTTTTTAAAATTTTTTGAATGTAGTTATCAATTTCGTTATTTGGCATAGGATCCTCCATGAGGTTATTATAATATAAAATAGAATGAAGTGAAACCCCGTATTTTACCTAATATTATAAATTAAGATAAGAAAAAACTTAGTAAAGTACAATTTACTAAGCTTTAAATACTTAAATGGGGCGAAATGTGGGGATCGAACCCACGCATACCGGAGCCACAATCCGGCGTGTTAACCACTTCACCAATTCCGCCATAAGCAACAATATAATAACAAAAAATTGTCAAAAAAGCAAGGATGTATTATAATATTTATGAGAAAGTTGGTATTTTATGATAAATTTACTTAATTTAGCTAATCATTTTGAAGAAGAAATAATAGAATTTTTTACAGGGGTTAAAAATTCTGTAGTAGGGATAATTATGGACTTTTATACAAAGTTAGTTGATACTTTTGGGGAAACTCCTATTAATATAATACTTATGGGGTTAGGGTTCTTTATCCTTATATATGTGTTATTAAAAATAATAAATAGATAAAATTTTAGGGAGGTTATCATGGTTGAATTACTACAAGATAAAGATATTGTTATTACATCAAATGAGATAAAAAATCAAATATTAAAAGAATTAACGAATAAAAAAATAATGCTTAACTTAAAGTTTTATACGTTAAATGAATTTATGAAGGAATATTATGGAACTTATGGAAAAGAAGCCATATATTTTTTAGTTAAACATTATGGTCTTAGTTATGATGTAGCAGTTAAATACTTAGATAATATCTATATTGATTATGAACCTTTAAAAGAAATAAAAGATACTTTAGAAGCTAATAACTTACTTATTAAGAATGATTTATTTAGAAAGCATATTACAAGAATTGTTGTTATTGGTGAGTACTTAATTGACCCTTTTTTAAAAAAAGAGTTAGAACAATATAACTTTAAGTATATTGATGTAACTTATGAAAAAGAAAATAAAGACTTAGTGGCGTATGAATTTAGTAAGCAAATTGATGAAGTATTATTTGTAGCGTCAAGGATAAGAGAAAATTTAAAGACAAAGAGTTTAAATGATATTTATTTAGTTAATGTTGGTAGTGATTATGAAACAGATATTGAAAAGATATTTAGATTTTATGGAATACCAATAAATTTACATACTAGTAAGAAGATATATGGTACTAAAAGTGTTGTAAATTTTTTAAAGACATTAAAAGAAACTTTGAATATTGAAGATGCTTTAAATAAGGTTAAAGATGGAGAAGTTAAAAATAAGTTAATTGATATAATAAATGATTATAATTTTGTTAAAGATATTGATAATACTTATATAGATATAATAACGGAAGAAATAAAGAACGCTAGTATTAAGACCAATACTTATAAAACGGGTGTTAATGTTATTAGTATAAATGATATGGTAGATACTAGTAAGATATATTATTTAATGGGATGTAATTTAGGAAGTGTTCCTAGTATAAGTCATGACGAAGAGTATATAAAAGATAAAGATAGAAAAGCATTGGGTCTATTAACTTCTTTAGATAGATTAATCTTAAATAAAGAGAATATTAAAAAGAAAATGTTATATTTTCCTAACTTAGTAATAAGTTATAAAGATAAAGATTATTATAGTAGTTTTTATCCTAGTCCATTACTTAATGATTTAAATTATAAAACAATAGTAGATGTTAAAATAGAGTATAAGTATTCTAATGTATATAATAGGTTAGTATTGGGAGAAGATTTAGATAAATATATTAATTATAATGAAGAGAGTGAAGAGTTAAAGAAGTTATTAAATACGTATTTAGATACTACTTATAATAGTTATGATAATAAATATAATTATATTGATTTTAAGGATTTAGAAGAATATTTAAAGGGTAAGATTAATTTATCTTATTCGAGTATGAATAATTATTATTTGTGTGCTTTTAGATTTTATATTGAGAATGTTTTGAAGTTAGCTCCTTTTACAGATACTTTTGCAGCGTTCTTAGGTAATTTATTTCATGATTGTTTATCTAAAATGTATGAAGATGGGTTTGATTTAAGAAGTAATTATGAGGCTTATTTAAGTAAAAAAGAGTTGAATGCGAAGGAAAAGTTCTTTTGTGAGAAGTTATATACTAATTTAGAGTTTATAATTAGAACTATTCGTTTTCAAGAAGGATATTCAAAGTATAATAAAGTATTAACGGAAAAACATATTAGTGTTGATAAAAGTAGTAAACTTAAGATTAATTTCTTAGGGTTTGTAGATAAGATTAAGTATTTAGAAGAAGATAGTGGTAGGTGGTTAGTAGCTATTATTGATTATAAGACAGGAAGTGTGGAGACTACGTTAGATAATATTAATTATGGTTTACATTTACAATTACCGGTTTATATTTATTTGACAAAGAATGGTTTACATAAAAATATTAAGATAACGGGTTTTTATTTACAAAAGATACTTAATAATTCAAGTGTTGATTGTGATGATGTTGAAGAAGATTTAAGGAAGAAACTTAAGTTGGATGGGTTTACAATAGATGATGAAGATTTGATAAATAAGTTTGATAGTAGTTATGAAAATAGTGAAGTAATTAAGGGAATGGGGGTTACTAGTAAGGGATTTTCAAGGTATGCAAAGTTAGTTAGTAGTAATAATGTTGAAAAGATTAGTTCGTTAGTAGATGAAAAGATTGATGAGGTTGTAGAAAGTATTGATAATGTTAATTTTGATATTAACCCTAAAAGAATTAATGGTGAACTTGTTGGATGTCAATTTTGTAATTTTAAGGATGTTTGTTTTAGAAAAGAAGAAGACATTGTAGATTTAGAGTATACCAAGTTAGAGGATATATTAAGCGATTAGTATATCTTTTTATGTGTTCATTTGGTTTTATATCACATAAAATATTTTAGGAGGTATTTATGAGTAGAGTTATATCAAGTGGATGTTGTCTTGATATTGATAGATTAATAGCTATTGCTCGAGTTACTGGTCCGACGGGTCCGACTGGCCCTAGTGGTGGTCCAACAGGACCAACAGGTCCGCAAGGTGAAATAGGCCCAACTGGCCCAACTGGCCCAACCGGACCACAAGGAGAAACTGGAGCCACTGGCCCAACCGGTCCAACCGGTCCACAGGGAGCAGCTGGAACTGCCGGAGCGACTGGTCTAACTGGACCACAAGGCGAAACCGGTCCAACAGGCCCAACTGGCCCTCAAGGAGAAATTGGAGCCACTGGACCAACTGGTCCAACTGGTCCACAGGGAGAAGCTGGAGTAGCCGGAGCCACAGGTCTAACTGGACCGCAAGGAGAAATAGGTCCAACCGGACCAACTGGTCCACAGGGAGCAGCTGGAGCTGCCGGAGCGACTGGTTTAACTGGCCCACAAGGAGAAACTGGTCCAACTGGTCCAACGGGACCACAGGGAGAAGCTGGAGCACCGATAAATCTAACAATAGGTAGCGTTACAAGCGCTGAGGCAGCATCAGCAACAATTACGGGGACATCTCCAAATTACGTATTAAACTTGGTGTTACCATTAGGTCCAACCGGCCCAACTGGCCCAACAGGACCAACAGGTTAATAACAGTTAAAGACTATTGATAATTATCGATGGTCTTTTTACTTTGATATTTTAATATAAATATAGTAGGTGAATTTAATTTGAAAATATGTGTATATGCGATATGCAAAAATGAGGAAAAATTTGTTGAACGTTGGTTTAATTCTGCTAAGGATGCAGATGGTATATTTGTTTTAGATACTGGGTCAACAGATAATTCTGTAAAAAAATTGAAAAAATTAGGTGTTAAAGTTAAAACTAAAGAAATTATACCTTGGCGTTTTGATGAAGCAAGAAATGAATCTTTAAAAATGATACCTAATGATTATGATTTATGTGTATGCTTAGATTTAGATGAAGTATTACTTCCTGGCTGGTATGAAAATTTAAAAAAAATATATAGTAATGATTATACACGAGTAAGATATATTTATAATTGGGCATTAGATATAGATAATAAGCCTGTAGTATGGTTTTATGGGGATAAAATACATAGAAGAAAAGGGTTTACTTGGATTAATCCTGTTCATGAGGTTTTAAAATGTGATGATGATGAAAAAATGCTTTCTACTGATAAAGTTATTATAAATCATTATCCAGATAGTAAAAAAAGTAGAAGTAGTTATCTTCCTTTGTTAGAATTAGCTACAAAAGAAAATCCATTAAATGATCGTAGTATGCATTATTTAGGAAGAGAATATATGTATTATAAAAGATGGAATGATGCGATTGATACATTAGAAAAGCATTTAAGATTAAAGAGTGCAACTTGGTTAGATGAAAGATGTGCTTCTATGCGCTTTATTGCAAGATGTTATAAAAATCTAAATAGGATAGATGAAGCAATTATGTGGGCGGATAAGGCTATAAAAGAAGCTCCATATCTTAGAGATGGGTATATGGAAAAAGCATTAATAACTTATGATAATAAGGATTTTACAAATACTGAAATATTATGTAAAAAAGCATTAAAAATTAATATAAAGACTGGCACTTATATTAATGAAATTTTTACAAGAGATTTATATATATATGATATTTTATCTATTACTTGTTTTTATAATAAGAAATATCGTTTGGCTTTAATATATATTAATAAAGCATTAAAGTTAGATCCTGATAATAAAAGATTAATTGCTAATAAAAAAATAATTCAGAGTATAAATAAAAAATAGGTAAATCCTATTTATTTATTACTTTTTCTTTCTTGTCTTCTTAAATACTTTTTAGAGCATATTCGCAAGCTAATATTACAAATCTACTAAATGTTATATCTTCTCCTACAATAGCATTTTCTATTCTGGCAACTAAATCAGTTGGAAATCTAACGGTTTTGTTGTCTGTTTCTTTTTTCGATATCTTAAATGACATAGTAACCTCCTAATAAAATGATATTACATTTTGTATTAGGAAAACATATTGCAATTTGCAATGCTAAATTAAGATAAAATATAATTATTTGTTGAGATATTTAGTATTGGTACGTCCTAGAATGTAGTCTATTGAGTAGTTGGTTAGGGTACATAGGCTTAGGAGAGTTTCACTATTGATTAGGTTTTCTCCTCTTTCGTAAGCCGCAAAGGCAGAGTAGGAACAGTTTAGTTTTTTGCCTATTTCTCTTAGTGTTAGATAGAGTTCACTACGGGCTTCTTTTATTCTTTTACCTATTTTTATTAAATCTATTTTAGTTGGAGTTTTTATTTCTATTTTATAGAGACTTAAGTCTAGTAAGTAGTCAATGTTAATTTTATAGAGATTGGCTAATTCAATTATTCTCTTGGTAGGGATAGGTGTTTTATTATTTTCCCATTCGCTATAGTTAGAACGAGAAACATTTAAATAGGTTGCAATGTCTTTGGCTTTTAAGTCGTTACTTTCTCTTATTTTATATAAGTTGTTCTTTGACATGATAATCACTTTAATGGTATTAAATCATTTAATTTGGAATATTAAGTTTAATTGATATTCACAAATTTAATGTTTTTTGTTATACTTTTATATAGGATATGGACTGATAGTTCACATATAGAAAGAGGAATATTTTATGCTATTTACACAAAATAAACAAAATGGGGGGGGGTATTTTTACTACTAAGTAAGATATCTTTCTATGGTACGACTTTGATTTTAATAATACTAATCTTGGTATTAAGCTTTAAATTTAATAAGAAAACAGAAGAAAAAATTAATGAAGAAGTTATTAATGAATATATTGCTAGCTATTTTGATGGTGAGTACCAAACTGAAATACCAGGAAAAGCCGACGGATATGTTGTGGATAAAGTCGTCTGTGATAATGGAGCCACTGCCACATGGAATAATGAAGAGTGGGGCATTAATATAAGAAATGCCACTCAAAAGATAAAATGCAGTATTTACTTTATTAAGGCTGAATATGATTTCAATTATACAGGAGCAGAACAAGTATTTATTGTACCTAAAACAGGAACATATAGGTTAGAAACTTGGGGGTCTCAAGGTGGTAGTGGTGTTAATAAAAATACTGAAACAAATGGTAATACTTATTATGTAAGAAATGGAGGCTATGGTGCATACTCATTAGGGTATATAAATTTAAATAAAAGTGAAAAAATATTCTTAAATGTTGGTGGCGGTGGAACTACATTTGTTGATATTCAAACGTCTTATTCCACTACTATTCCTGCTGGCTATAATGGCGGTGGCTATGGTAAATATTATGCTAATGGTGGTGGGGCAACTGATATTTCGACTATTTCAGGAACACTTTCTAACTTAAAAGACTTTAAAGATAAAATTTTAATTGTATCCGGTGGCGGTGGTGGAAGTACTGCACATGTTGCCGGAGGAGGTTTTTGTCTAGGTGGTTCCGGTGGTGGAATAGTAGGAAATAATGGTGTTAGAGGAGATAATATTAATTTTGGAAAGCCTGGCTTAGGTGGTACTCAAACCAATGGTTATGAATTTGGACAAGGTGAAAATGGTGTTTCCGGCAGTGATACTGGCAAGTCTGGTGGTGGTGGCGGTTATTATGGTGGTACTATTGGTACTGGTTCAACGTCATGGACTGAATGTGCCGGCGGTGGTTCCGGGTACATAGGCAATACACTATTAACTAATAAAGCCATGTATTGCTACAACTGTGAAGAATCTAGTGAAGAAAGCACTAAAACAATATCAACAACATGTGCCGAAGAAAAACCAACTGGAAATTGTGCTAAAAAAGGAAATGGCTATGCTAGAATAACATACATAGGAAATGACAAGTAGAAAGATGATACTTGTCATTTTAAAATTGTAATAAATAGAGAAATGATATAAAATAGAATTACGTGATTAATGGGAGGTATATATGCCTAAATGGACAGAAGAGCAAACACAAGCAATATATAAAAAAGGAAAAAATATAATAGTATCTGCAGGAGCTGGATCTGGTAAAACCGCTGTACTTTCACAAAGGGTATTAGAACATGTAAAATCAGGAATAAATATAGATGAGTTATTAATCTTAACATTTACTAATGCTGCAGCTCAAGAAATGAAAGAAAGAATAAGAAAAAAAATTAAAGAAGTACCTGAACTAAAAGATCAATTAGATAAAATAGATATAGCTTATATAACTACATTTGATGCTTATTCTTTATCGCTAGTAAAAAAATATCATGATTATTTAAATATATCTAATAAAATTAATATTATAGATAATAGTATTATGACAATTGAAAAAGAACAAATATTAGAAGAAATATTTTTAGAATACTATGAGAGTAAGAATGAAAAGTTTTTGAAATTAATTAATGATTTTTGTTTAAAAGATGATAGTGAGATTAAGAGAGCTATTCTAACTTTAAATAATAAGTTAGATAATAAATATGATAAAGAGAAGATATTAGATACTTATATTAATAGTTATTACCAAGATGATGTTATAGATAAGTATATTAATGAGTATATGAAATTAATTAAGAAGAAGATACATAGTATTGCAAAACAAATAGATAATTTAGGTTACTATGTAGATAGGGAGTATATAAATAAGTTATATGATGTAGTTAATCCGATATTAAATAGTAAGAGTTATGAAGAGATAAAGTTTAGTAGTGCTAACTTTGGGAGGATGCCTATACTTAGAGGGGCTGAAGATAGTGCTAAGGTTATTAAGGATGAAATAAAGAATTTAATTAATGAATTAAGAGAACTTACTAAGTATAATAATTTAGAAAAGATAAAAAATAGTATTTATAGTACAAAAGATATTACTTATATAATTATAGAACTGGTTAAAGAGTTAGA
>UMJZ01004268.1_pt1 | contig 48646 bp, 45 predicted proteins | sample 1966181 | NCBI WGS metagenome assembly UMJZ01 (sample SAMEA4836163, study PRJEB28245) | human gut metagenome | biome: gut microbiome; material: fecal sample | place: Denmark | collected 2008 | reverse complement strand
GACTTCGCTCACGTCTACGTGTTCTACACTAGCGGGGTTCGTCCTTCAATTTCTCTTAAATCGACGACCAATGTAACCGGAAATGGTACCTCAGAAGATCCTTATGTTGTTGAATAATAATTAAGTCACTTAGGTGGCTTTTTTGTTGACTAATTCTTTTGAGATTTATATACTTTTGGTGTAGGAGATGATTTGATGGGTTTAGTTGTTAAGAATGTTAATAAGTCTTTTGGAGATAAGCATGTTGTTGATAATATTTCTTTTGAGTTAAAGAAACCTGGTGTGTTTGGACTACTTGGTACTAATGGTGCTGGTAAGACTACTACTATAAGAATGATTTTAGGTATTATTAAGAAGGATAGTGGTGAGATTACTTGGGATGGTAAAGAGGTTACTAGGGGTAATGTTAATTTTGGGTATTTACCTGAGGAGAGAGGGTTATATCCTAAGAGTACTGTTTATGATCAGTTAGTTTATTTTGCTAATTTAAAGGGATTAGGTAAGAAAGAGGCTGATGAGGCGGTAAGGTACTGGTTAGGTAAGCTTAATTTGATGGAGTATATAAATAGTCCGGCTGAGAAGTTATCTAAGGGTAATCAACAGAAGGTACAGTTTGTTACAGCGATGCTTCATAATCCGGATTTGATAGTGTTAGATGAGCCTTTTAGTGGACTTGATCCAGTTAATACTGAGGTTTTGAGTAATATTATGAAGGAGTTAGTTTCTGAAGGTAAGTATATTATTATGTCTTCTCATCAGATGGGTGTTATTGAGGAGTTTTGTTCTGATTTGGTTATTTTAAATAGGGGTAAGACTGTTTTGAAGGGTAATTTGAAGAAGATCAAGGATAGTTATGAGACTAATAAGGTTATGCTTGAAACTGATGATGATGTTAAAGATATATTAGATAGGTTAAAGTTAGATGTTGTTAGTGAGGGTGAAGGGGTTTATATGATAGGTGCTGAGGCACCGGATAGAGACAGGTTATTGAAAGAACTTGTTAGGTGTAAGATTAATGTTAAAACATTTAGTGTGGTTAAGCCTAGTTTGCATGAGATATTTATTGAGAAGGCTGGTGAGTAGATGAAGGATTTATTAACTGTTGCTAAGTTTACGATTAAGGATATGGTTAAAAGAAAGAGTTTTATAGTTACGAATATTATTTTTTTAGCGGTTATCCTTGTGGGGACTAATATTCCAAGAATTATGGAAAATTTTAGTAAGGATGATGAAGTATCTAGATTACTTTTGGTTGATGAGGGTAATATTTTGGGGGATTATTTATCTGGTCTAGAAGATAGTAAAGATTTTGGATATGATATAAAGGTTATGTCTGGAGAGTATAATAAGAGTGATGCTCAGAAAGCACTTGATAATGATGAGTATGATGAGGTTTTAAGTTTTCATTTAGATAATAATACGATTTTATTTGAGGATTATCGGGCAGATATGAGTTTGGTTGGATCTAATGCTGAGGTTATTGTTAATCAGGTTACTAGTGCTTATTATAATATGAAGTTAATGTCTTTGGGTTTATCACAAGATGAGTTAAATGCCCTTAATGTAAGTTTTAAACTGAATACTAATTATTTGTCTAATTCAGATAGTGGTAATAGTACGTTTGCGATGATGATGTTTTCGATAGTGTTATTTTATGCAGTGTTCTTTTGTGCTAGTCAGGTTTCTTCGTCTGTTACGACAGAGAAGACTTCTAAGATTATTGAGAGTTTAACGACGTCAACAAGTCCTAAGAATATAGTTTTGGGTAAGACTTTAGGTGTTGGGTTTACTGGTTTATGTCAGCTTGCTGTGCTACTTGTTTTTGGTGTTATTTGTGCTAAGTCATTTTTACCTAGTGATGTTTTAAAGGGAGTAATTAATTTAGATTCAATTACTATTGAAGTTTGGGTTATTGTTTTTCTTTATTTTGTTTTAGGTTATGCTTTATATGCACTTATATTTGCGCTTACTGGTTCTTTGGTTCAGAAGCCAGAGGATATTCAAAGTGCGAATAGTCCGGTGTCAATGCTTTCTGTATTTGCCTTTTATTTAGCGTATTTTTCAATGATGAATTCTAAGAGTAGTGTTAGTGTATTTGCTTCGTTATTTCCTTTTTCTTCACCATTTAGTATGCCATCAAGATATATGCTTGGGCTTGCTAGTGTGAGTGATGTGATTGTGTCACTTGTTATATTAGTTTTGACTGCTGTACTTATTGGATATATTTCAGTTAAGGTTTATTCTAATGCAATACTTAATTATGGTAATAAGTTTAGTTTGAAAGATATTGGTAAGTATTTGAAACAGAGATAAAATTATTGCATAAACATTATTTTTTGTGTATAATGTTTGTTGCAAGGCCTATTGGTGAAATGGTTAACACATTGCCCTCTCAAGGCAACATTCATGGGTTCGAATCCCATATAGGTCACCATATGCTATTTAAAGTTCCTTATTTGGGGACTTTTTTATTTAATTGGGGTATATTATGAGTATTATTTTACATAATATATAAAGACAAGAAGGTTATTGACAAATGTTAAAAGTTACAATATAATACAAAGCAATACAAAAAAGCACTTGCAAATTAAGTGCCTTGTGTTATAATTTAATTATGATAGATGTAATTATCTGTCGGTTATACTTAAACAATAAAGAGATATAGTCTTTTGGGTTAGATGTATCTCCACATTATTTGGAATTTGCACCTAATGAATAGGTGCTTTTATTTTAATATGATAGCAAGTGCTACAATGATGAATAGTATTAGCGAAAGTATAAGTACTACCGCTATTAAGTAATCCATATCTTAAATGTAGATTTTAATTTATATGCTTTCATACAATCACCTCCTTGCACATATAAATGCGTGGAGGTAACACCTATAGACTATATCTCTAGTTGCATTATACAATATTATGGTATTTAAAACAAGAATATCTTGTGGAAAATTCTTTGAATGATAATATTTTTTAATAATTATAAAAGGAGATGTTTACAATGCTTTTAATTGATGGAAGAGAGTTTAAAGTAACTGAAGAGACTGCGTTTCTAGGTAATATTAGCTATAATAAAGTTAGTGGGTATAATATAAGATTTGAACTGCGTTTTATAGATGGAGAGAAAAAGGGTTATATTAATTTAGATACTGGGTTTGAAAAAGAGAAGGATATTAATTTGTTTCTTAATAAGGAGTATTCCGGGCTTAATTTTGATGGTTATCCTTTTATGTATTTTGAGGTGTTTGATACGATGAAGTTTTTGGATTCTGAGATTGAATGTGAGATTAGAATTAAGATAAATGATATTAAAGATGGTAAAATTAATGTAAATTTTGAAGTTGATGATGATTTAATTAAAATTAAGTATGATGGAAATTTAATGGTGGTTAATAATATTTAATTTTTTTTACTTGACAGTTGAATAAGCGTTCAACTATAATGATAGTGGAGGGAATATGGATTGTAAATGTTTAGAGTGTGATTGTAATATTATTCATGATGCAGTTGTTAATAATACTTTAAAGGCGATGCCTAGTGGTAAGGTTATTGAGAAAATTGCTGGTTTTTTTAAGGTTATTGGGGATAATACTAGGACAAAGATACTTTTTGCTTTAGATACTAATGAGATGTGTGTTTGTGATATTGCAAATGTGTTAAATATGACGAAGTCAGCTGTTTCTCATCAGCTCTCGGTATTGAGGGATGAGAGAATTGTAAAGTGTAATAGGGTTGGTAAAGAGGTTTATTATTCTTTAGATGATGAGCATGTTAAAGAGGTTTATGAGGTAGCGTTATCTCATGTGAAGGAGATTTTAGATGAAAAAGTATAAATATAATATAAATAATTTAGATTGTGCTGGATGTGCTAAGCAGGTTGAAATTGCTTTAAATAAGAATAAGGATTTTAAGAATGTGGTTGTTAATTTTAGTACGGGTAAGATAAGTTATGAGTCTGATAAAGATTTTAGTTTAGGAGAGCTTAATAAGTTAGTTAAGGCGGCTGAACCTGATGCGAGTGTTAGTACTGATGAAGAGGTTAAGAAGGAGACTAATATTTGTTTTCTTATTATTGGTTTAGTTATTCTTTTTATGGGAATGTATTTGCCAGTTAGTGATAATATAAGAATTATTTTATATATTATTAGTTATGTTTTTCTTTTATATAAGACTTTTGTTAAGGCGATGAAGCTTTTATTTAATAGTCATGTTATTAATGAGAATATGCTTTTGACTATATCTTGTGTTGGTGCTTTATGTATTGATAAGGTTATGGAAGGAGCTATGGTTATAGGTTTATATACTATTGGGAAAGTTTTAGAGGAGAAGGCTTTAAATAATAGTAGGAAGTCTATTAAGGGAATTTTGGAGATTAAACAAGGGTATGCTAATGTGGTTAGTGATGGAAGAATCGTTAAGTCTAGTGTAGAGGATGTTAAAATAGGCGATGAACTTGTTATCAAGAAGGGGGAACGTATTCCTGTTGATGGTACACTAATAAGTGGAGAGACTAATTTGGATGAGTCTGCTCTTACTGGGGAGTCAGTTTTGCGTTTTGTTAAATGTGGTGATGAGGTATTATCTGGTTCTATAAATAAGGGTGATGTTATTAGAGTTAGAGCTACTTCTGAGTATGCTGATTCAACTGTTGCAAAGATACTTGAGTTACTAGATAATGCTAGTGATAAGAAAACTAAGTTAGAGACGACTGTTAGTAAATTAAGCAGATATTATACGCCTATAATTTTGGGATTAGCAGTTTTAGTTATTTTAGTTCTGCCTCTTTTTGGAGTATCTATTAAGGAAAGTTTTTATAGAGGCCTTACATTTTTAGTTATTTCTTGTCCTTGTGCAATTGCGATATCTGTTCCTTTATCTTATTTTACAGGAATAGGTGCTGCTAGTAAGAATGGTATTTTGATTAAAGGTAGTAATTATTTAGATGGTTTATCTGATATAAAAAATATTGTGTTTGATAAGACAGGAACGCTTACTAGTGGAGAATTTAAGGTTAATAATATAGAAATTAGTAATGGTAGTAAGTATAGCATGGATGATATTATTGATATTGTTGTTAGTGGGGAAGAGATGAGTAATCATCCACTTGCTAGTTCGCTTAAGGCTTTGGGGGAAAGTAGTGGTAAGAAGGTTACTAAGTTTAAAGAGATTGATGGCATGGGGATTAGTTTTGTTTATAATGGACTAGATGTGCTTATTGGTAATAAGAAGATATGTGGATGTAAGAAAAATGCTGATGTGCATGTAGTTATTGATGGTAAGCATGAGGCATCTATTATGTTAAATGATGGTATTAAGGATAATGCTAGTGATGTTATTAATGAGCTTAAGGCTCTTGGGGTTAAAACTTATATGTTTACTGGGGATAAGAAAGATATTGCGATGATTACTGGAGAAAAACTTGGCATTGATGAGATTAGATATGAGATGCTTCCAACAGATAAGTATAATGAGTTTGATAGTGTTAATAAGAGTGGTGTAACGGCTTTTGCTGGTGATGGAATAAATGATGCACCTGTATTAAAGAGAGCAGATATTGGAATATCTATGGGTGGTATTGGTTCTGAGTCGGCGATAGAAGCTAGTGATATTGTTCTTATGAATGATGATCTGGAGAAGATTCCTTTAGGGATTAGAATTTCTCAGTATACGAAAAAGATAATTAAGGAAGATCTGATATTTGCAATTTCGGTAAAAGTTATTATTTTACTTCTTTCGGTGTTTGGGCTTGCTAACATGTGGTTTGCAGTCTTTGCTGATACGGGTGTAACGCTTCTTGCAATATTAAATACTTTAAGAATTACAAATAAATTTAGAATAGAAAAGGATAATTAGTTATGTGGATAGGTTTTATTGTTATTTCAATTGTTGGAACACTTTTACATTTTTTATATGAAATAAGCGGTCATAATAAGGTAGCCCTATTATTTGCAGCAGTTAATGAAAGCACTTGGGAGCATATTAAGATTGCTTTAACGCCAACTTTTTTATGGAGTTTGTTAGATGGATTTAAGTATGGGACAAATCCTAATTATTTTATAGCGAAGAGTGCTAGTTTACTTGTTATAGTATTTTTAATACCAATTATATTTTATACTTATACAGCAATTACGAAGAAGGCAGTGCTTTGGTTTGATATTACATATTTTTATGTTACTATTTTTTGTTCACAGTATGTCTTTAATTATATTGTAAATATGGAAGCATTTGGTTTTGTTTATCAGTATGTTTCTGTTATAATATTGTTTATGATATTTGGAACTTATATGGTTGGAACTTTAGAACCTGTTCATAATTTTTTATTTAAAGATCCAATATCTAATAAATATGGAAAAGAAGGACATACTGAAGAATAATAGGTGATAGTAGTGAATAATTTAAAAAAGTATTTTTTGACATTTATAATTTTTGCAATTTGTGGATGGCTATATGAGGAGTTCCTTTTTATAGTAGAAGATCATGTGTTAGTTAATAGAGGTTCTTTGTGGGGACCTTGGCTTCCAATATATGGATTTGGTGGTTTTGCTGTAATTTTACTTTTTTATAGATATAAAGATAAGAAGATTATGATGGGTAATGTTAATATTAGACCGCTTGTGCTGTTTTTTGAGACAACGATTATTTGTGTGTTAGTAGAACTTATTGCATCTTATATTATTGATTTTAGAAGTTTATGGGATTATAGTGATAAGTTTATGAATTTTGAAGGAAGAATAGCACTTGTTCCGGGACTACGATTTGGAATTTTAGCACTTCTTGGTATTTATTGCGTGTATCCTTTGTGTGTGAAATTAGCAAATGTTAAAAATAAGAAAGTTAATTTTTTGTATTATGTTATTTTTGCATTATTTATAATTGATGCAGTTTCAAGAATTTGGCTTGGTAATAATTACCATGTGTAGTTGATTTTATGGGATTATTTTGTTAGAATTGTAGGGAAGAAAGACGAGTGATTTTATGGATGATTATAAGAAACTTGCGGATTTAATATTTCCAGATATAAAGAAAAGCGTAGCTGATTATGAGAAAGAGTATCCTGAGAGAAATTTAAAGGAAGGAGCTAAGGTTACAAGATATGCACCTAGTCCAACGGGATTTATGCATATTGGTAATTTTTATTCTTCTGTTATTAATTATGTTCTTGCTAAGCAAAGTGGTGGAGTGTTCTTTTTGAGAAATGAAGACACAGATTCATCTAGAGAACTTAGTGGAGCAGTTGAGTATATTCGTCATGTACTTGAGCATTATCATATTAATCCTGATGAGTATGAGTATCGTGATATTAATAAGGAAGCAGGTAATTATGGACCTTATATTCAGTCAGAGAGGAAAGATATTTATCATGCGTTTATAAAAGAATTAGTTAGTCAAGGCAAGGCTTATCCGTGCTTTTTAACTCAAGAAGAGATGGATGAGATTAGAGCAACTCAGACTGCTGGTAAGAAGAGAATTGGTATTTATGGTAAGTATGCTAAGTATCGTGATTTAAGTCCGGTAGATGCTATGGAAAGAATTAAGAGTGGTGAGAAGTATACTGTTAGATTAAAGAGTTCTGGTAATTTCTTTAATAAATTTAAGTTTAATGATTTAGTATTTGGTGAGATGGAGTTTCCAGAAAATGATATAGATATTCCAATTATGAAGTCTAGTAATTTACTTCCAACATATCATTTTGCGCATTTAGTTGATGATCATTTAATGAGAACTACACATGTTGTGCGTGGCCAAGAGTGGATGAGTAGTGTGCCAGTTCATTATGAGTTATTTAAGACATTTGGATTTAAGATGCCTAAGTATATTCATACTCCTTTAATATTAAAGAAGGATGGAGATAAGATTAGAAAGATATCTAAGAGATTAGATCCAGAGGCTAGAATGACTTATTATGAGGAGAAGGGTTATCCGGTTTATTCATTGATTGAAGCAATTATGACAATAGCAAATTCTAATTACGAACAGTGGAGAGAAGGTCATCCTGACGCTGATTTTACTGAGTTTGAGTTTTCTCCTAAGAAGATGAGTTCTGCTGGGGCACTATTTGATTTAGATAAGCTTGATAATATTTCTAAGAATTATTTAAGTAAGTTAAAAGCTAGTGAAGTATTTGATGGATTAGATGAGTGGTCTAAGATTTATGATACTGATTTTAATGCTTTAATTAATAAACATAAGGATTATACAATAAGTGTGTTAAATATTGAAAGGGAGCAGAAGAAACCTAGAAAAGATTTTGCTTGTTTTAGTGAAGTTAAAGATAATATTTGGTATATGTATAATGAATTATTTGATGGCGCTATATTTGATTTTAGTTTCTTAAAACATGAAGAGGATGCTAAGAAAATTATTTCTACTTATTTAAATGAGTATTTTGATATTAATGATGATAAGGATACATGGTTTAATAAGATTAAGGAGTTAACTGAGAAGGTGGGATACTGTTCTAATATGAAAGAGTATAAAGAAAACCCAGATAATTATAGAGGTAGCACTGCTGATATAAGTAATGTTATAAGAGTAGCGCTTACTACTAAACTTACTACACCTGATTTGTATGAGATTATTAATATATTAGGTGATGCTGAAGTTAGGTCTAGATTTAGTAAAATATGTGGATAATTTGATAGTTATTCACATTTTTTATTGTTTTTGGGCAAGTTTTTATTGACTTTATGGTTAAGGTTTCATATAATTCATATTGGTACATTTTGATTTGCTTAATTATTTGCTGATTTGGGACGTCAAATGATAATTGAGTGATGAAAGGAATTATTTTATGAAAACATTTATGCAAACAAAAGAAACTGTAGAACGCACGTGGTATGTAATTGATGCTGCTGATAAACCTCTAGGACGTGTAGCGACTAAAGCTGCTACTATTTTAAGAGGAAAACATAAAGCAACTTTTACACCTCATATTGATTGTGGAGATTATGTAATTATTATTAATGCTGATAAGGTTAAGTTAACTGGTAATAAGATTAATGATAAGATGTACTATAATCATTCTGGATTCCCAGGTGGACTAAGAACTCGTAATGCTAAAACTATGTTAGAAAGTTATCCTGTAGAAATGGTTGAAAGAGCTGTTAATGGTATGCTTCCAAATGGACCTTTAGGAAGACAAATGTATCGTAAGCTATTCGTTTATGCTGGTAGTGAACATAAACATGAGGCTCAAAAGCCAACTACAATAACAATTGATTAGGAGAGAGATTATGAAGAAAAGTGAAGTTACTGCTACTGGAAGAAGAAAACGTTCAGTTGCACAAGTTAAACTAGTTACTGGTAAGGGAAAGATTACTGTTAATGGTAGAGATGTAAATGAATACATGCCTTTTCCTACATTAGTAATGGATTTAAAACAACCACTTGTATTAACTAATAACGAAAATACTTTTGATATTGATGTTAAGGTTAATGGTGGTGGATTCTCTGGACAAGCTGGAGCTATTAGACTTGCTATTACTAAAGCATTAGTTGAGTTTGATGCTGATGCTGATCAAGCTAGAGAAGACGCTTATAAGAAAGTTCTTAGAGAAGCTGGTTTCTTAACTCGTGATCCTAGAGTTAAAGAACGTAAGAAATATGGTCTTAAGAAGGCTCGTAGAGCACCACAATTTAGTAAACGTTAATTTGTTTCTTATACCTTGGGAGTTTATCTCAAGGTTTTTGCATTTTATAGGGATTATCAAATTTTGAAAATTTGTTGATTATTCGTTAATTGTAGGGTAAACTATTTGTGATTGGAGGGTTTATGAGAGAGGTTATTAATTTTATAAATAATTTAAATATTTTGAAAGATGAATATGTTGTTCTTGCTTGTTCTTATGGACCTGATTCAATGTGCTTGCTTGATCTTTTACGTAAATGTGAGTTAAAGGTTGTTGTAGCTCATGTTAATCATAAGGTTAGAAGTGAAAGTGATGAGGAGTACAAATTATTAGAAGAGTACTGTAAGAAGAGTAATATTCCTTTTGAGGGAATGAGTATTTTAGAAGAGATTAATGGTAATTTTGAGTCTAAGGCTAGGGAAATACGATATAATTTTTTTGAAGAAATATTAACTAAATATAAGGCAAATTATTTGTTTACGGCACATCATGGTGATGATTTAGTAGAAACTATTTTGATGAGAATTAGTAGGGGAGCATCTTTTGGTGGGTATGCTGGTTTTAGTGAGGAGTCTGAATTTAGAGGTAAAAGACTAGTTAGACCACTTATTTTTGTTACTAAGAAGGATATTTTAGAATATAATGAAAAATATGGGATAATGTATGCAAATGATTATACTAATTTTGAAAGGGTACATACTAGAAATAAGATAAGATTGGATGTTTTGCCTGTTTTAAAGGAAATCAATCCAAAAATTCACGAAAAATTCATAAAGTTCAGTCATACTATAGGTGAATATAATGATTATGTTGAGAAAGAAGTTATTTCTTTGCTTGATAGATTGTATTCAAATAATAGATTAGATTTGGATGGTTTTAATTCTCTACCCCTTCTACTTAAAAAGCATATTTTGTGCACAATTCTTTCTGAGATTTATCGTGATGATATTACCTATATTAACGATAAACATTTAAATCTAATCTTTAATTTAATTGATGGGAAACCTAATGGGTATGTTTGTTTACCTAATGGGGTTAAAGTTTATAAATATTATAATAGTCTTATTTTTAATGAGAAGGAGTTAGTTCTCACTTATGATTATATATTTGATAAAAGGATAGAACTTCCTTTAGGAGTAATTGAAGAAACATCATCTTATGATGGTAAGAGTAATTACTATATTAGGTTGTCTAGTGATGAAGTTAAGCTTCCTCTTCATGTAAGGACAAGAAAATTAGGGGATTTTATGGATGTTAAGAATATGAATGGGACTAAAAAAATTAAGAGTATTTTTATTGATGAGAAGGTTCCATTAAAGATTCGTGATAGTTATCCTTTGGTTTGCGATGATGAGGGAAATATTTTGTGGGTTCCTGGCGTAAAAAAAAGTAAATTTGATAAGCAAATGAACGAAAGTTATGATATAATACTTAAGTATATAAAGAAGGAGAAATAGTATGAAGAAGAAAAAGAGTTATACAAAGCAAACTGTTCCTTATGCAATTTTATTAATTGTTATTATTGGAGTGTTAGTTTTCTTTAATTTATCACAATATAAGGTTTATGATTATTCTTATGATGAGTTTATTAAGAAATTATCTGAAGGTGATGTATCTAAGTTAGAAATTACACCAAAGAATGCTTCTGGTGTTTATGTTATAAATGGACAGTTAAAGGATTATAAGAGTACTGAAAGTTTTAGAGTTAATGTTCCACTTGCTGAGACTGTGCTTGATAAAGTAATGAAGTATGTTGATGAAGATGAGATTGAAGTAATTACTAATCCTAATCCTGAGAATAGTGGTTTTGTTACTGTATTAATAAATGTGGTACCAACTGTTGTGTTAATTGGTGCGACTATTTGGTTATTTTCTAAGATAAGTGGTGGTAATAAAAATAGTATGGATTTTGGAAGAAGCCGTGCTAAGTTAAATGAGGAGTCTAAAGCTAGGTTTAGTGATGTTGCTGGGCTTGTTGAAGAAAAAGAAGAGGTTGCTGAGTTAATTGATTTCTTAAAGAATCCTAAGAAGTTTCAAAAACTTGGCGCTAGAATACCTAAAGGTGTATTACTTGTAGGGCCTCCAGGAACTGGTAAGACTTTACTTGCTAAAGCTGTTGCTGGTGAAGCAAATGTACCATTTTATTATATAAGTGGTTCTGATTTTGTTGAGTTATTTGTTGGTGTTGGTGCTTCACGTGTTCGTGATATGTTTAAACAAGCTAAACAATCTGCACCATGCTTAATCTTTATTGATGAAATTGATGCGGTTGGTCGTCAAAGAGGTACTGGTTTAGGTGGCGGACATGATGAGAGAGAGCAAACATTAAATCAGTTATTAACTGAAATGGATGGTTTTGGCGCTAATGAAGGAATTATCATTATTGCTGCAACTAATAGACCAGATGTACTTGACCCAGCATTACTTAGACCAGGAAGATTTGATAGACAAGTTACAGTTAGTTTACCAGATCAAAAGGAAAGAAAAGCTATTTTAGAAGTACATGCACGTAATAAGGTGTTTGATAAGAGTGTTAATTTAGAGAATATTTCTAAACGTACTCCAGGATTTAGTGGAGCCGATTTAGAAAATTTACTTAATGAAGCTGCACTTCTTGCGGTTAGAAGAAATTTACCAGCTATTACAATGGCTGAGATTGATGAAGCTACTGATAGAGTATTAATGGGACCAGCTAAGGTTAGTCATACAATTACTCCTAAAGAAAAAGAATTGATTGCTCTTCATGAGAGTGGACATGCTGTTATTGGTATGAAAGTTCCGGATGCAGAGGTAGTACATAAGATTACAATTATTCCTAGAGGTGTAGCTGGTGGTTATACTATGATGCTACCTAAGGAAGAGAAGATTGCGATTATGACTAAGAGTGAACTTCTTTCAACTATTACTGGTTTACTTGGCGGTAGAGTTAGTGAAGAGTTATTCTTTGGTGAGATTACTACAGGTGCTAGTGATGACTTTAGTAAAGCAACTAAGATTGCAAGATCTATGGTTACTGAATATGGTATGAGTGATTTAGGACCAGTTCAGTTAGAACAAAAGAGTGAAGGTGTATTCTTAGGTAGAGATTATAATAAAAGTAAGAACTTTAGTGATGCTGTAGCACTTGAGATTGATCAAGAAGTTAGAAAAATTATGAATCAATGTTATAGTGAAGCTACTAGAATTTTAAAAGAGAATGAGAAATTAGTTAGATTACTTGCTGATACTCTTATTGAAAGAGAAACTATTACTAAGGAAGAAATTGAAGAACTTGTTGAAACTGGACATATTAGTGATAACTTTACACCTAGTGAAGATACTGTTAGTTTAAAGGAAAGAGCTAAGGTTCTTGGCGTTAAAGGCTATACTAAGATGACTGATGAAGAGTTAAAAAAAGCTATAGAAAAAGCAGAAGATTCTAGTAAATAGAATCTTTTTTTAGTTATCTCGGTTCCCTAAAATCTAGTCTGAAGTAAATTTCCATCAAATCCTTATAAAATAAGGAAAAAAGTGTGTTTTTAAAATTCAATTTTTTTTACACACTTTTTTCACTTTACTTACTATTTTTCAAATTTCTCGAAAATTTCTAATTGGAGTAAAAAATATTTTTCTTATTTTTACTATTTAGAGTCATTTTTATTTTTAACTGGGCCTCCGTATGCTGGTCTGCACATATGGTGTTAACAAATTACTGTAATTTTTCTCTACATGATTTTTTAATGTAATGAATCATTGTTGTGTTAGTTTTATTTGAGTATTAATAACCAATAATATACATTGACTTGAATTTATTTCGAATGTTTCTTTGTCACCAGGTTTAGTTAATGTTATTTTTTTTATTGTTGTTGCTGTATCATTTCCTGATTCTTTGTGCGTAGCAATGGTTTCTATAAAAAATTGCGCATTTCTTGTTATTGCTTCGACTTCATATTTTCCTGCAGGAATATAATATCTAATATATTTTTCTCCGTTAAAAGAGTCTTCTTTGCCATAATTTCCTAGTTGTCCCTCTTTTAAAATAATATTGTTTGAATTTTTATTTATTTCTTCATTATTTTCAATTTTTTTTCTTTCTGCTTTTATTATATTTGTTCCATTGCCAATATATTCTTTTCCGTCAATTACCATATAAATAACAGAAAGATTAGCATTTTTATTTTTTAGTTCAATATAAAATTGTGATTTCGTTTCAACCCCAAATGCATTTTTGGCAGTAAATTTTCCTGTAGTTACATATATGTCTTTATATCGACTGTATCCTGCTGTGGTATTCCATTTAAATATTGCTGTATTTGGGTAGTTAAGAATTTGCTTTATACTTGTTTCTGAAATGACTTGGATTTCTGCAATTTTACCACTCTGCATTAAGTAATCATTAACATTGTATGGTTCATATCCCTCACGATAGATTTGTACATCATTTAATAATGATATGCTGGCTATTTCATTATTATCATATGCGTATAGAATAAAAGAATTGTTTTGATAATCAAAAGAGTATCTGATTCCACTATTCCAATCATCTATTTGTTTCAGATTTTTTATATCATCAACCTTCATGTTAATTTCGTTACATGCCTTAATAAAGTTTTCTTTTAATTTTAAATCTTTTAATTTTTTTAAATTTTTATAATTTTTATTGATATTGTTGATATTAATTGTTTCTGAATAGTTATTATTTTCAATGGGCATTTTTTCATCTATATATGCAAATAGACAAAATATTGAAAATAACATAATTGGTAATATTATATGTAAATTTTTAATGTTTATTTTAAACAATATTTTTTCATACAAAATTGGTAATAGCGAAACTCCAAATAAAAATAATATTGTGTTTAAGCAGTATTCTATTATATTTTTACAGTCGTTAAATAAAATTATACCTAAAATGATAGCGGCAATTCCAATAAAGTACCTTCTTTTTTTTGATTTTTTTTGTTTCATATAATTACATCTCCATCCTTAGATTATTATAACATAAATTTTTATTGGTTAAATATAATATCTTTTGCAGTAAATTAAATTAGATTCATATATAAATAATATTTTAAATTGTCTGAAGTGGTAGTTATTTTTAGTTAATTTTTTGTAATTATTTGGTAATTTTATTAACATGATTTTTTTGATTAAGGGAAAAGAAGTTCTATTATGAAAAATAGCATTTTTTATTTAGACAAATATTATTATATATGATAAAATATTTTATAGAAGTAAAGAAGGCAGTGATATTATATGACAAAGATTATATCTTTAGTAAATCAAAAAGGTGGTGTTGGTAAGACAACAACTAGTATAAATCTAGCTGCGTCTTTGGGTAAATTAGGGAAAAAAACGCTTATTATTGACCTTGATCCACAGGGTAATGCGACAACTGGACTAGGTGTTAATAAGGGGAATATAAATTATAGTGTTTATGATGTGTTAAATGGGTCTTGTGAGGCTAAGAAGGCAGTTAGAAAGACTGGTTTTACTAATCTTTCTATTATTCCGGCAACTATTAATTTAGCAGGTATTGATATTGAACTTATGGAAAAGGGGTATCAAAATGTTGAGTTTAAGAAGAATGAACAGTTAAGGAATGCATTAGCAACTATAATGGATAATTATGATTATATGATTATTGATTGTCCACCATCACTAGGATTACTTACTACAAACGCATTAGTAGCTAGTGATTCGGTTATTATTCCAGTTCAGTGTGAGTTCTTTGCACTTGAGGGAATTACTCAACTACTTAACACAATTATTATGACACAGACTAGATTAAATCCTAATTTAAAAATTGAAGGCGTATTATTAACATTGTTAGATTCTAGAACTAATTTAGGGTTAGAAGTTGTTGAAGAAGTTAGAAAGTTTTTTAAAGATAAAGTGTTTAATACAATTATTCCACGTTTAATAAGATTAGTTGAAGCTCCAAGTCATGGTGAACCAATTAATGAATACGATCCAACTAGTAGAGCGGCTGAGGCTTATACTAATTTAGCCAAGGAGGTTATAGAGAGAGATGGAATCTAAGAGAAAAGCGTTAGGAAAAGGGTTAGAACAATTATTTAATAGTGAGCAAATTAATTTTGATACTATAGAACAAAATATTGTTGAGAACTCTAGTGAAAGTGATATTCAGCAAATACCAGTTGCTGAGATTCGTAGTAATCCATATCAACCTAGGGAGCATTTTGATCAAGATGCTTTATTAGAACTTGCTGAGTCAATTAAAGAGCATGGTGTTATTGAGCCAATTATAGTTAAGAAGAGTTTACATGGATATGAACTTGTTGCTGGTGAACGTAGAACTAAGGCTTCAGCACTTGCGGGAATGAAAACGATACCTGCTATTGTAAGAGATTTTACAGATGAGCAGATGATGGATATTGCTATTTTAGAGAATATTCAAAGAGAGGATCTTTCACCAATTGAGCTTGCTGAGGGTTTTCAAAACTACATTAATCATACGGGTTTAACTCAAGATGAAATTGCGAAGAAGTTTGGTAAGAGCAGAAGTTATATTACTAATTTACTTGGACTACTTAGCTTACCTAAAAGTGTTCGTGAACAAATTAATTTAGGTAAGATTTCAATGAGTCATGCACGTACTTTATCAAAGTTAGATGATGATGATTTAATTATTACTTTAGCAGAGAGAATTGTTAGTGATGGAATTTCAGTAAGAGAGCTTGAAAAGTTATGTTCAATGAAGTCTGTTGGCAAGAAACAACCTGTAACTAGAGTTAATATTAAGCCTCTTAAGTTTTCAATTTATGAAAGTGTTATGCGTGATAAGATTGGAACTAAAGTTCAAATTAATAAGAATAAAATTTTAATTCCTTTTGATAGTGAGGGAGATTTAGCCCGTATTTTAGAAATTTTAGATATTGATGTGAGTGAGGAATAATGGAATTTTGGGTAAAGATTGCTGATATAGTATCATCTAAAAAGTTTTATGGACCTATTGTAGTTATTATTGGAGTAATATTTATATATAAAATTATTATTTCAGTACTTAATAAAGCTACTATAAGGGGAACAACTGAATTTGAGAAGAAAAAGAGAGTTACCGTTTTAGTATTATTTAAAAATATTACTAAGTATGTTTGTTTAATTATTGCGGCTCTTATGATTTTAGATATTTTTGGGGTTGATACAAGTTCTTTTATTGCAGGATTAGGTGTAGCAAGTGTTGTTATTGGTCTTGCTTTACAGGATGCTTTAAAAGATATTATTGGCGGTATTAATATTATTTTGGATAATTTTTATGTAGTTGGAGATTATGTTAAATATGGTGATTTTACTGGTCAAGTTATTTCTTTTGGATTAAAAAGTACTAAAATTAAAGATTTTAATGGTAATGTAATGGTTGTGTCTAATAGAAATATTGATGAGATAATAAATTTAAGTCAAGATAAACATGTTATTTTACTTAATATTCCGACTTGTTATGAAGTGACTGAAGAGAAAGTTAAAAGTGTTTTACTTGATGTTTTAGAGGCCGTTAAAAAAATAAAAGATGTTGATGATAAGGATTGTAGTTATCTTGGAGTTAATGAGCTTGGAGATAGTGCAGTAAATTATTTAATTAGTGTTAAGTGTAAGCAAGGAAGTGAATATGCCGTTAGAAGAGCAATTCTTACTCTTGTTAAGGATGCTTATGATAAGAACAATATAAAGATTCCTTATAATCAGATTGAGGTGCATAATGGAAGCAAAATATAATTTAGGGGATAAAGTTGTAATGAAGAAGGATCATGCGTGTGGAACTAATTTATGGCTTATTACACGTGTTGGGGTTGATATAAAACTTAAATGTGTAAATTGTAATCATGAGATTATGATGGATAGACTTGAGTTTGAGAAGAAACTAAGGAGAGTTTTACATGAGGATTAAGAGAAAATATGAGAAGGTAATGCTCCACCCAATTATAACGTTTTGTTTGCTTATTTTTGGAACAATTATATTAAGTGGTGTACTTACTCTTTTTAATGCTAGTGCTACTTATAGTAAGGTTTCTAATATCGGATCATATGTTAGTGATTCAGTGTATGTAGAGAATTTATTTAGTTTAAGTGGTCTTAAATTTATATTTAGTAATGCGGTGTCAAGTTTTGCATCTTTTACGCCTTTATCAATGTTAATTATTACGCTTATTGGTTTTGGTGTAATGGATAAGAGTGGCTTTTTAGATAGTTTCTTTTATGTGCTTACTAAAAAGGTGAGTAAGAGAGTTGTTACATTTAGTTTATCTCTTGTGTGTATTCTTGCATCTATTGGTGGAGATTTAAGTTATATAGTACTTATACCACTAGCAGCAGTTTTATTTAAATATGGAAAGAGACATCCTAAAGCGGGTATTATTTGTGCTTTTGCTAGTTTAAGTTGTGGTATTGGTATTAACATATTTATGAACTCAATAGATAGTGCTTTAATGAGTTATACATTATCTAGTGCAAATTTGTTATCACCAGATTATCAGATGAGTACATTTAGTTATGTGTTTATTATGCTTGTATGTGCTTTAGTTTTAGCATGTATTGTTACAAGCATTACGGAAAGGGTTATAGTTCCTAAACTTGGTAAGTATGCTTTACTTGATGATGAGGAAGATTATTTTACGAAGACTGAAAGAAGAGCATTAGTAATTTCTCTTTTTGCTGGTGTTATTTATTTGTTGATATTTGTTTATAACATTATTCCAAATGCACCTTTAGGTGGAGCACTACTAGATTATTCACAGACTTTATATATTGATAAGTTATTTGGTTATAATTCCTTCTTTAATCAAGGTTTTGTATTTGTTGTAACAATATTATTTATTATATTAGGTCTAGTATATGGTATTGTTAATAAATCAATTAGAAATGTTAAAGATTTATGTAATGGATTAAGTTATTCATTAGATTATATTGGTAAGGTGTTAGTACTTATATTCTTTGCATCTGCATTTATATTTATATTTAAGAAAACTAATATAGGTACGGTGTTTACTGCTTATCTTGCTGGTATAATTAGTAAGACTAATTTTACAGGTATTCCACTTATGATGCTTACACTTGGATTTAGTGCTCTTGCTACATTGTTACTTCCTAGTAGTGTTAGTAAGTGGTCTATAATGAGTGGTAGTGTTGTTCATGTGTTTATGAATGCGGGATTAAGTCCAGAACTTGCTCAGTTAGTATTTAGAGCTGGTGAATGTGCAACTTATGCGCTAACTCCAGTCATGGCTTACTTTGTTGTTTATTTAGCATTTATGGAACTTTATAGTACTAATACAGATAAAGATGGGCTTTGGGGTAATACTAAGTATTTAGTTCCTTATAGTTTTTATACTTTAGTTATGTGGATTGTAGTGTTAATATTGTTTTATTTAATAGGTTTACCACTTGGTATAGGAACTAGCGTTGCTTTATGATTTTAAAGGGGTATTTATTTACTTATGGATATTTAATAGTTATTTTACTGCTTGCGTTTGGTCTTAGAAAAATATTTAATTTAAGGACTTTGTTTACGAAGAAGTTTATACATATTATGATATCTTTTTGTTATTTGATATTGTATAAGTATTTTGGTAGTAGCATTCATATTATTATTCCACCGCTTTCGTTTATTGTTATAAATATACTTTCTTATAAGTTTAAGTTGTTTAAATCAATGGAAGATGGTAGTGGTAATTTAGGTACTATTTATTATCCAATAAGTGTGTTTATTATGGCACTGGTAACTTATTTTGTTCCAGATTTTTATGGGGCATTTGGAGTTGGTTTATTTTGTATGGCATTTGGAGATGGTTTTGCTCCTTTGGTTGCTGGTTATTTGAAGTCAAGGCAGATATATAATCATAAGACAATAAGTGGAACAGCGACAGTGTTTGCCTTTAGTTTTATTATTATCATTATTTTTAATTATTATTTTAAATTTGGTTTTAATGTGATTGATATTATTTTGATAAGTGTAGTTGCAGCAGCATTAGAGTTGTTTGATAGAAAGGGCTTAGATAATTTATTTTTGCCTTTGGGAGTTTCATTGGTTGTATATTTAATGGAAGTGATATAAATGTATTTATCTATTTTGTTACCTAGTGTGTTTGCACTTTTTGCTCTATGGAAGAAGAAGGTTACTAAACCGGGAATTATTGCTGCTTGGTTAATGGGCGTGATAATTACTTATTTTGGCGGTCTTTATGCTTTTGGAGCACTTGCGCTTACTTTTGTGCTTACGATATTAAGTGATAAAATAAAAAAGAAAACTAATGATCAATGCAGAACTATATATCAGATGTTTAGTAATGTCTTATTGCCGACAATCTGTATAGTTTTATATCATTTTACTTTAAATGATAAGTTTTATGTAATGTATTATGCGGTTCTTTCTTCTAGTTTAGCTGATACTTTAGCTAGTAGTATTGGAACGCTTTCTAAAAATAGACCAGTTAGTATTTTTACTTTGAAGAGAGTACCAGTGGGTACGAGTGGAGCCGTCTCTTTTTTGGGACTTAATGCATCTTTAGCTGGTGGTATTATTTTAGGGCTTATTTATTATGCTGAGAAGTTAAACTCAATGAATTATTTATTAATTATTCTTATGGGCTTGTTTGGGTCTATTGCAGATAGTTTATTAGGAGATTCTTTGCAAGGTAAGTTTGTTTGTTCTAAGTGTAAGAAGGAAGTTGAGGAATATATGCATTGCGGAGAACCAACAAAATTAGTTAAAGGTTTGTACTGGATGAATAATGATGCAGTAAATCTTCTTAATAATGTATTTGTGTTTATTTTATGTTATATATTTTTATTATAAAAAACGCTTGTTAGGCGTTTTTATTTTGGAATTTAATTAGTCTTGCATGCATGACGACTTTTTCATCATCATTAAAACATGTAGATAGTGTGATAATCTTGTCAGTTTTAAAAATGTTTGTATTAAATTTATGGTAACTTCTTTCTTTTAATTTGTTTACAAATTCTAAAAACTCGTCATCTGAATTAAAGGAAATTTGTAAGTAGTCAGATGTGGTTGGTATGTGATAGACACTAAATACTTCCCATAAGGTGTTTGATTTTTCAGTAGCTATTTTAATAACGTAATTGTTGGTATTATTAAACCATGACGATTTAGTAATATTTTTAAGTGAACCAAACATAGATGAGTTTGATCTTCCGTGGCCGTATATTATGGTATTTTTATCTTCAAAGTTTGTGTCATTTCGGTAGTCAAGAAAAATCCAGCCAGCTCCATTAGATGTTTTATCAAAGGTATGATTTAAGTAGAAGTTATTATTATTTGTTTGAACGTAAGGATAGTTTATTGTTGTGCCATTTACTTCAATCCATCCTTTGACGTCTTTATTAATTTTTTTAAGTTCATTAAAATCAGCATCAATCATATTCATTTTAATAAAGTTCCAGTATGGAGCGTTTTTATCAATTACTATTTCATTATTTACAATTTCAGTGTTTTCGTTATCTTCAATTTCTTTGATTTTAGTAATTTCAGTTATTTTGTTAGTTTGAGATTCTGTATTTTTATTGTCTATTGTCCATTTTATGATTTGAATGGATGATGATAAGAATTTACTAGCACAGATAATAATTGTTATTAAAAGGAGTAGATTAATCCATTTTATTTTTATTCTTTTTCTTTTTTTCATATTATTCACATTTTAATTATAACATTTTTGTGATTGTTTGCATATTCTTTGTTGTATTTAAAAAAGTAGTAGAGGTTGTCCTGCTTTTGTTTCTAGAATAAATAGTGTTAGTGAGAAAATCATTGTTACTATTTTATAATTAGAACCTAATTTTTAATAAATGAATAAAATAGATTAGGTGATTTAATATGGCTTTAAAAGGGGTAGTTTTAGATAGCGGACACGGTGGAAATGATCAAGGTTCTTCTGGAAACGGAATTATTGAAAAAGATCTTACTTTAAAGATTAGTCAGTACATGTATGATAGATTTAAAGCACTTGGTGTTCCGGTAAAGATGACGAGAACTAGTGATGTTGATCTAGAACCGAATGATAGGCCTGGTGTTGTTTTAGATAAGTTTGGAAATGGTAAGGATGTTGTGGTAATATCTAATCACATAAATGCAGGAGGTGGCGATAGTCATTGTGTAACAAAATATGTATAACAATTAAAGCCAAATAAATTAGAAAGAAATAGAGAAATGTTATGAATATTAGTTACACTAAGAAAGGTGATATTAGAAAATAAAAAACAATATAATATAGGAAAATATGGGTTATTAAGATTAAATTATATTAAGAAATATAAATTAGGATTATATTCTGATTTGCTTGCTAGTGATAAATTAAATGAATATCTTCATAATATCAATACTACTGTTATGGAGACGGTGCAGAAGTTAATTAAAGAACTAGCTGAAAAAGGAAATATTACTGAAGAATTAAAAAGTAGTAATCAAATGCTATGGATGGGTAAAATAAATAATATAAAAAATAGGGTAGAAGAAATAATTTTAAAGGAATATATCTATGCATGATATAACTGATAAATAATTTAAAAAAATATATTTACCATTCTATAACAATGTTAATGATTATTTAAATAATTACGTTATACATGATTTAGTAGCATAAATGAATATAGTAGACATTGTTTATCAGATTTTCCTTTAAGAAATTATATTAATTCTGCAATAGATGTATTTAATTGTAGATGTGATGATATGAATAAACTTATACCTAGGGTAAAAGAAATATTAAAAATTAAATACAATATAGTAGTAAAAAATACAAATCCATTAAGATTAAAAAGATATTATTAAAGAAATTAACACTATCATAAATGGTAGTGTTTTTGGTTTGTAGGATTATGTTTGTTGTCTAGCCAGCACTGAATTTGTATTTCTATACGAAATTTGTTTGTGGAAATGTCCCAAAACCTTGATTTTTTGACAATAGTATGTTAGTATGTATACATACATACTAACAGAGGTGATAGAATTGGCTGTAAAAAGTGAATATGGTAAAATTCTTACTAGTTTAATAAAATCCAAAGGTATGAGTCAAAGTTATTTTTATCAGCATTTGAAAATTGCTAAGCCATATTTTTATGATATAGTTAGTGGAAAAGTAAAACCTCCACCAGCAGAAACTCAAATAAAAATTGTTAAATTTTTAAATTTAGATAATAAACAAATGATATCTTTGTTTGATGTAGCAGCTGCGGAGAGAAATGAATTGCCTTTGGATGTTATGCTGTATTTAAAAAAATTAAAAAATTTAGATGAAATACGTTTCAATATAGATTATTCAGAAATATTAGGAGGTAGTGTATAATGTCAGAAGAAATAACAAAAGGATTAGTGAAAAAAAGACTTATTGATGTAGGCTATCCTATAAATCAAGACGAAAATGTGAATGGAATTATATGTTATAAGGAAGATAGTTATAATAATGGATTAAACATGGATAAAAAGCTGGCTGTTGCATTTTTGAACGCTAGTAAAAGAAATAGCGGTAATAAGGGGACTCCAGATTATATTATAAAGTCAGATAAATCTAATTTAGTTATAGTCATTGAATGTAAAAGCAATGTAGATTATCATCAAACATATGATGACTTAAATAAATATAAACAAAATTTGGGAAATTCTAAAGAAATTTGCGAGTATTGTATAAATGGTGCTTTGCATTATGCGACATATTTAAATCATGATTATGATGTAATTGCAATTGCCACTTCTGGTGTAACTGAAAATAATTATAGATGTACATCATTTTATCTTCCTAAAAATGGGAAACTTAGTGATTTAATTTTATTGGAAGATGGGGATTATCAAAACACTATAATGAAAATTGATAGTTATCAAGAAATTATTGATGAAAAAACGGGAAAAAATCAAGAAGAAATAGAAAGATTAACATTAGAATTACAAAGCTATGCTAATGCATGTAATAATTATTTAAGAACAAACCATATTTCTGCTAAGGATAGAGCTGGATTTATTTCGGCATTAGTACTTGCTTTAACAGATGAAGAATCTGCTTTGTATACATTAACTGTCGTTTCTTTTGGTAGTCCTGATCAAAAAATACCATTTAAAGACAAATTAGGAAAAAATGCAATAATTGAGTTAAAAAAAGCTTTAAACGATATTTGGGTAAAGAAAGATAAATTTCCTGAAATTAAGAGAAAAAAATTAGAAGAATATTACGACAGAATCTTAACATCACAGTTATTAGAAAAACCAGAAAGTAGTCCTAAATTTTTTAAGAATGGTGATAATATATTATCTTCGTGTATTTTTTCAGCATATGAAAATATTGTGTTGAAAATAAAAACACATACATCAGTTGATGTAATGGGAACTTTTTATACTGTTTTCTTAAAATATGCAAGTGGAGATGCTCAAGATAAAGGAATTGTGTTAACTCCAAAGCACATTACTGAATTATTTTGTGATATTGCAGAATATTATTTAGGTAGAAAATTAGATGATACTACAAAGGTTCTGGATTGTTGTTGCGGTACAGGTGGTTTTTTAATTGGCGCTCTAAATAGAATGGATTTCAATATAAATCAACTTCAAATTTCTAACGATTTAAAAAAAGAAAAAAAAGAAATCGTTAGAAGAAATTGTTTAATAGGTATTGAAAGAGAACCTGAAATGTTTGCACTTGCATATGCGAATATGAGGTTTCATGGTGATGGTAAATCTAAATTATATTGTTGTTCATCTTTAATAAAAGATAAGGGAATAGCAAGAGTAAATGAGTTTAATGAAAATATTACACTGCAAGAAGAACTTAATTCTATAGAAGATGGTCCTATGATTGGTATGATTAATCCTCCTTATTCAATGAGAACTGAGGTATCTGATGAGAAAAAAGGTGAAAAACAAAAGGGTCAATCAGAATTGGATTTTGTTTATTCAATGTTAAATTATTTAAAAAAAGGTGGAATAGGAATAGCTATTGTGCCAATAAGTTGTGCAAGTAATAAAGGTGAAAAATTGAGAAAAACAATATTGAAAGAACATTCGCTTTTAGCTTGTATGACAATGCCAGTAAATCTTTTTCAAAATAGTGGTGTGTCTATTCCGACATGCATAATGGTCTTTAAAGCTCATATTAAGCATGAGAATAGTGCCAAAAACGTTTTTCTATCTAGGTGGCTTGATGATGGATTTGTAACCATAGTTCATTCCGGCAGAACTGATAGAAACGGTAACTGGTTAGCTAAAAAGTCAGAGTGGCTTAGAGAATTGAAGGGATTATCAAAACCTAAAAATACCGAATTTTTAATGCAGGAAATAAATGTAGATGATGAAGCATTAGCAGAAGCATATATAGAAACGGATTATTCAACATTAACAAAAAAGAATTTTGAAAATATTTTAAAGCGTTATTCATTATTTAAATATTCATATTTACATAATCAAAAATTAATTACTGTAGAGGAAACATTATATTGGTTGTTAGATAATTTAAATGACTTTGAAAAAACTTGCAAAGGATGTTGTGATTCCAAATATAGCAATTTAGAATTTAATGTAGAAGAATGGAAAGAATTTAAGTATTCTGATATTTTTGAAATTTGTAAAGGATATTATAATAAAAAACCTGATCATTATAATGAGGGAAATATAAGATTTCTAGGTGCAACAAAAAACAATAATGGAGTAACTGAATTTTATACATATGACGAAATTGATTTGTTTCATAAGGACGGTTCAAAGAAACCTGATGAAATAACAAAAAAAATATTTAAAGGAAATTGTATTGCGGTAACTAATAATGGAAGCGTAGGTAATGCGTATTATCAATCTGCACAATTTACCTGCAGTCATGATGTTAATCCGCTATATTTAAAAAAATATAATTTAAATAAATATATAGCAATGTTTTTATGTACAATTATAGAAACAGAAAAATTTAGATGGAGTTTTGGTAGAAAATGGCGACCTAATAAAATGCCAAATTCTATTATGAAATTACCAGTTAAAAAAGATAAATTGGGTAATTTTATACTTGACGAAATGGGCAACTATATTCCTGACTATGAATTTATGGAAAAGTATATTAAAGGAATTGAATTTAGTAATTTTATATAAAAATTGGGAGTATAGAAATGTACTCCTTTTGCGTGTTTTGTACAATTTCTTTTTATTTTAATTTGTTATAAGATGAAAGCACATAGGGAAAATAATATTTAAAAGTGTACTTTTATTATCTCAAGATATATCTTATATATTGATTATTATGGATAAAGAAGAATTCATAAATGTATTTATTTTAAAATCCGTATTAAGAGATAATAGATTAACATTTTTAGAAAGATTATTATTAATTCATATAATAAGTCTTTGTAGGAAAATAGTTATTGTTGGGCTACTAATAGATATTTTTTGTGATATTTATAATGTAACACAAGTAACTATATCAAAAAGTATAAGTAATTTAGCTACCTTTGGTTATATTAAGACTGAATATGAGAATAAAGGTACAAATAATTCTAAGCGTATAATTAAATTATCAGAGGTTTAAATTTAAAAATATAAAGTATTAAAGATAATTTTAATACAGGCTATAAACAAAACTTTAAACAATATAATAATAAATTAAATAAAAAAGAAGATAGTATTTATTATAAAGATGAAGATGGTAATGAATACTGGCATGGTAAGTTAATACCTAAAAATGAGGCAACTATTGAAGAACAAGAAGAATTAAAAAAATTATTAAGTGATATATACGAGGAGGAATAAGAAATAAAATGAAAAAGACACTCATAAAATTTTATGAGGTGGATTATGTTTAAAATTACGGAAACTTTTAAAAAGGATGATAATGCTCTTAATTTGGTTGATTTGTTAAATAAATATATAAAAAGTGTACTAATTAAAAATTAGCACATTCGAGAGTTTGAAAATAAAGTATTATACTTTAAATGGCTTTGATTGTTATACAAAAAAGAAAGGAGTAATAAATGTATGACGGATTGATACAAATGCCAAATAATATTTATGGAGCTGTCATATATATAAGATTATCTGAAGCAGATGAAGGGAAATCTTATGAATCAGAAAGTGAAAGTATTACTAATCAAAGAAATTTATTAATGAATTTTGTAAAAGAAAAAGGTTTTATATTTGTGGGAGAATATGTCGATGATGGGTATTCTGGTACTAATTTTGAAAGACCTGGATTTACTAAAATGATTGAAGATATTAAAAACAAAATGGCTAATTTGGTTATAGTAAAAGATTTATCAAGATTAGGTAGAGATCATGTTATGACAGGATATTATATAGAAAACTTTTTCCCAGAAAATAATATAAGATTTATATCATTACAAGAAAATTATGATAGTGCAATTAATCAAGCAAGCAATGATTCATCAACATTTATAATTGCTTGTAATGATTATTATAGTAGACAAAATTCTATTAAAATTAGAAGTGTTTTAAATGATAAAAGAAAGAAAGGTAAGTTTATTGGAAGTAATCCAAGTTATGGTTATATGAAAGATCCAGAAGAAAAAGGGCATTTAATACCAGATCCAGAATATGCGCCAGTAGTAAAAAAAATATTTGAAATGGCTGCTAATGGTGTGGGATTATCTGATATAACTTCATATTTAAATGATAATAAAATTAAAACACCAAGTAGTTTAAAACGAAAAAATCCTAATTCTAAAATGAGATATAATGAACAATGGACTATATCATCAGTTAAGAAGATACTAAAAAATAGAATGTATACAGGTGATATGGTTCAAAGTACACAGACTAAAGTAAATTATAAATCTAAAAAGAAAAAAGCTCTTCCAAAAAGCAATTGGGATATAGTTCCTGGAACACATGAACCATTAGTTGATAAACTAACATTTGAAAGAATACAAGGTAATGTCAAAAGGACAAATGTAAGTGTTAGTAATAGAGAAAAAAGATTATTTGAAAATTTACTATTTTGTAAAGAATGTGGTAATGCATTAACTATTACTTACCGAAAAAATCATAATTATTGGACTATTAATTGTAATAAATATGCAAGAGATCCAAGAAGAAGATTATGTGAACCACATTTTATGCCATATGATAAATTAGAAGAAGCTTTACTTGAAGTAGTAAGAATAACTTGTAAAAATTATATTAAGCAAATTGATTCTAAATCATTATCTAAAGAAATAGCAACTAAAAATAATAAGAAAGAAGATAGTAAAGAAAAGATAAAATATTTAGAAAATAAGATAAAGGAATATATCTCAAAAATTGATATGTTATATGAAGATAAATTTAAAGGCAATATATCAGATGCTACTTATAAAAGATTATCACAGGAAACAGAAAGTCTATTAAATAAAGCACAATTAGATTTAGAAAATTATAAAAATACTAAAAAAGAATGTATTAAAACTAAAGAATTAGAAGAATATGAAAAAAGAATAAGAGAATTAATAGATATAAAGAAGCCTACTAGAGAACTTTTACAAACATTAATTGATAAAATTGAAATTGATAAGGATAAAAATATTGAAATTTTCTATAGATTCATGATTTAAAAATTCTGTGCATTTGCACAGAATAGTACATAATATTTAAACTCGTATATATCACAAATATAACTTCTGTTCAACTTGGTCAGAAGTTAAATTATTTATTAGATTTTATACTATCATAAATTAAAGGTATTAATATAACTGTTGATAAAAGGGTAAATATATCTTTTGTGTTTGCAGAAAAAATGTTTTTATTGTAAGTTATAATTATATAAATAATAATTAATGAAATTATAGTAGATACTTTAATTGTTTTTCTTATTACCTTTGAACTATTGTTAAAATAATTAATTGTTTTTGTATATAATGCTAGTATTTTTCTAATTAAAAACTTTATAGATAAGATAACTAGTGCAAATATAAAATATAATATCATTATAAATGGGCAAGATAGTATATAAATGATAATATCTATAATAAAAAAGATTTTGTTATTGTTGTTTCTTGAAAAATAAAAGTTATATAATTTTAGTTCAAAATATTTATTTTCGATTTCTATTAATATTTTCTTGATAGATTTTAATTGTTTTTTAAATATAATGCTTAAATTAGAAATAAATATAGAAAAATTAATTATTATGCAATATATAAAAAATATTAATTTAAAAATAAGGAAGAATATTAATAAATATTCCTTTGCAGTATGTGGAATCATAGAAAAACTATTTATATAAATATTAGTCGCTTTATTCGAAAAGAAAATAGTAAATAAAATTGTAGTTTGAATATATGACATTTTATTTTCAGTAGTTAAATCTATGAGATTCTTTTTTGCGAGTTTTAATGATATCCAAATAAAACTCAAATAATATAGTAAAGTAATATAAGAAGTTATTTTATATCTGTTTGAAACAATAATAAAAATGACTGCAAAAATAATAATATATATAATTGCGACAATTAATTTAAACAATTCTAATTTAGTCAATTTATTATCATTTTTAGTGATTTTGATGTCTTTCTTAAACTCAGAAAAATATACAATTATTGTTGTTATTGTATTAATAATTAAGAATGTTGAAATTAGCATATCAAAAATGTTACTGTTTAAAAGAAAATACATAATAGGTACCTCCATAATTTAGTTATATATTTTAACACGTTATGAAAATATAGGCAATTAATTGAGCTTTATTTTAATAACTTCGAGTCAACTTGGCGAGATGTAAAAAATCTTAATATATTGGTGATGATTTATGAATTATTATGCCGAGAACGGAATAAATGTGTTGACAAATACTACCGCTCACGGTATAATTATAGCAGAGGTGAAAAGTATGGAATTTATGACTACAAAAGAAGCCGTTGAAAAATGGAATATTAGCGAAAGAAGAATAAGACAATTATTAAAAGATGGTAGAATTGAAGGTGCTGTTAAAGTAGGAAATAGTTGGAATATTCCTGCTGATGCTGATAAACCAGTTGATAAAAGAATAATTAAACCAGATGATAATAAATTTATCATTGATTTAGATGATAATTATTTTGATGAAGTAGATAGCTTAAAAAAAGAATTAGATAGTAAAAGACCAATACCAAAAGAAACTTTGAAATCATTAAGAGAATCTATTAACTTAGAATGGACTTATAATAGCAACGGAATTGAAGGTAATACCTTAACATTAAGAGAGACACAAGTTGTTTTAGAAGGGATAACTGTTGGTGGGAAATCTATTAAAGAACATTTAGAAGCAATTAACCATGAAAAAGCAATTTTATTTTTAGATGATTTAGTTAAAGATAATGAACCAATTAGCGAATGGAATATTAAAAATATTCATCAGTTAATTTTAAAAGATATAGATAATGAAAATGCCGGAAGATATAGAAAAGAAAATGTAACTATTAAAGGTGCAACACATATTCCACCAGATTATTTAAAAGTTCCAGAATTGATGGAAAAATTAATATTAACTTATAATACTTGGAGTGAATATCATCCAATAATTCAAGCAACATTATTACATGGTGAGTTAGTTAAAATACACCCATTTGTAGACGGTAATGGAAGAACATCCAGATTACTTATGAATTTAGTTTTAATGAACAATGGATATAATCCTATAATTATTAAAAAGGAATCAAGATTAAAATATTATGAAGCACTGGATAAAGCACATACAACTGGTAACTACACTGATTTTATTAAATTGATTACTAAGTTAGAAATTGAAATGTTAAAGAAATATTTAGAATTATTGTAATGTGAGGTTAGTATGGAAGAAAAGAGATACAAGAAAGAATGTAAATGTGCATTTTGTGGTAATAATGATTTTGAAGTGCCTAGAGAAATTATTGAAGCAATAAAAAATGAGAGTATTGTTATATTTGCCGGTGCTGGTATAAGCACAGAAGGTAAAAATGTATATAAATCTACATTATATACAGAGGTTAATGATGAATTAGGAGAAAACTATGATAATACTTTTCCACAATTAATGACAAAATATTGTAACAGACCAAATGGAAGAAGAAATTTAATTAATAAAATTAACAAAAGATTTGATTACTATAAATCATTTCCTGAGGTGGATAATGTAATGAAAATGTTTTTTTCTCCATTGTCTGATATTTATAGCATTAAAGATATAATAACTACAAACTGGGACAGACAATTTGAAGAAAAATGTAATTGTATACCAATTGTATATGATAAGGATGTTGCTCTTATAGATGATAAAAAGAGAAAAGTATATAAAATTCATGGTAGCATAGATAATGTTGGAACTTTAATTATGACTGAAGATGATTACGAAAAATGTTATAACGAATTGAACAAAAATTTGATTGGTTCAAAACTTAAAGAACTGCTTAGTAGAAAAACAGTTGTGTTTATTGGCTATTCTTTAGAAGATGATGATTTTAAAAAAATATGGGGATTTATTGATGAAAAGCTCGGTGATTTGAGACCTCATTTTTATATCATTTCACCAGATGAATTAATGAAAGAAAAATTATCAACTAAAAATGTAACTGTAATAAATACATTAGGTTCTAATTTTATAGAAAAAATTAGGAAGCAGTTAATTGACGATAATTATTTATTGGATTCAGACATTCTTTATTCCATTGCGACAGAGCTTTATTATTTATGCCTTAAAGCACACAGAGACACTAATGATTTGATAAAAGAAAAAAAAGAACCTTTAATAATATATTCAATATTATATCAAGATGGATTAATTCACTCATTAGAGAGAATTTTGGCTAGAAAAGCATCAGGTGAATACTTAAATCCAAACTTTGTATTTAATTCTATTAGCACTTATTCTGATATGTTCAAAGAATATTTAAAAGATGGAAACGTTTTTGATGGAGCATATGTAGCTGGTTATCTTCATGCCATGGATTACATATTGTATCTATATGACATTATACATAATGAAAAAGATATAAAGCACTGTGATATAATGTATTTGTATTATTTACCTCCTAAATGTGGATATAATAGTTTGGAAGAGTTTGAAAATAATTTAAAAACATATAAAATAAAAAAGTATATTACTATTGCTAATAAAATTATAAAAGACATGATAAATGATGATTATGAATTAGAAATTCATCATCTTCCATTTTTATAAAAGTTACACAATGACCTTCACCAGGTGGCGAAGGCGCAGAAGTTATATATGCTCTTCGTAATAGTGATAAACTAGCTTCAAGTATTTTAAATGAGCTTGAAAAGAGTGGACAAGTTGTTAGAAAGTATTATCAAAGAAGGCTTCCTAGTGATTCTTCTAAGGATTATTATTATATAATTCGTAATACACCTAATAATGAAACATTGATAGTTGAGTATGGTTTTTTAGATAATGAAGCTGATGCAAAAAGGCTTAAGAGTAATTATAAGAAGTATGCTGAAGCGGTAGTGCGAGCTGTTACTTTGTATGGTGGATATAAGTATGTTCCAGTAAGTGGTTCTAATTATTATGTTGTTAAAAAGGGCGATTCACTGTGGAGTATTGCTAGAGCAAATGGGCTTACTGTTGATGAGTTGAAATCATTAAATAATCTAAGTAGTAATGTACTTCATGTTGGTGATACTTTATTGATAAGCAGTGCTGATAGCACGGGTGATGATGGCAATGATAATTATTATGTTGTTAAGAGTGGAGATACTTTATGGAGTATTGCTAGGAAGTATAATTTATCTGTTAATGAATTAAAGGCGTTAAATAATTTAAGTAGTAATGCCCTTAGTGTTGGGCAGAGACTTATTGTTGGTAAGGAATCTTCTAATGATTATGTAGTTAGTGCTGGGGATACGTTATGGGCTATTGCTAGGAAGTTTAATGTTAGTGTAGATGATATTAAAGCTTTGAATAATCTTAGTTCTAATAATTTAAGTATTGGTATGACTTTAAAGATTCCGCTTTATAGTAATAAGCAAAATGAAGAAACTAATGTGTATGTAGTTAAGAGTGGGGATTCACTTTGGAGTATCGCTAGAATGTTTAATAGTACAGTTGATGAGATTAAGAGTTTAAATGGTTTAAAATCGAATGTTTTAAGGATTGGGCAAAGATTAGTAGTTCCAAGCTAGTCCATGCTTATAGCACTCGTTATTTAATAAAAAAGTCGCTTTTTTGTAAGCGGCTTTTAGTTTAGCATATCTTCAATTGGATCATCTATTTGATTGTTATTTTCTTCATTATTATTTTCAGGTTCTTGTGGAGTTATTGGTTCATTAATATGTACGTTTTTGCATATATTTACTGATAAACTAGATATACTTGAGACAATTACTCCAGAGTGTACATTTTGTTCTAGAATACTTCCTTCAGTGCAGGAGTTACTTTCGGTATAGTTTTTATTTAATGTTATGTTTCTTGAACTTATCCATGATTCTAAATAATTAATGTTTTGCCCTACGAAGTTAGGGAGTGTTTCATTTTTTCTTACGCCAGTATACATACGCCCTATTGTTGGTACTTCGTATGGTTTATTAACTGAGAAACTAAATGTTTTGATGATTTCTGGTTTTTCTAATTCTAGATTTACTTTCATTGCTTTAACTATTTCAGCTAAACTTTCTTCATAGTACTGATAGGTATACATATTATATCCTTGGTACACTGTTTGGTCGTAACCTGATAGGAATGTTTTTTGAATGCTTAAGAATTCTCCTTCACCAAAGTTACTTTTTAGTAGAATGTTTTTACCGACGTTGTAGAAGTTTAACATTTGATTTGTTTCCATATTTGTATCCATGTTGTTTGATACGGCGTTAAGTACTTTATAGAATGTGTTAATGTTTCTAATTGTTTTTACTTTATTTGCGATTGCGGTTACGATTGCTTGTTGATGTTCGACTCTTTTAAAGTCTGATAGAGCCCATTGATGTCTATTTCTTGCATATGCTAGAGCTTGTTCTCCGTTTAAGTGTTGCATCCCTGGTTTGATATATACTATGTGCTCGCCAAATTCACGATTGGAATTTTGTTCACAGACCATTCCTTTACAGTCTACTGAACCGTTCTTTTTAAAGTCAGGTTCATCTATATTTACATCAATTCCATCTAGGGCATCAACTAGGTTAACCACACCTTTAAAATTGATTTTTACAAAATAGTCAATGGTAACATCTGTTAGGTTTTCAATTGTGTTAATCATACATTTTGTTCCGTATGCCGCTGCTGAGTTTATTTTGTTTTGTTTATTATTGTTGCAAGCAATTGGTACATATGTGTCTCTTGGGATGCTAAATACTGTTGCAGATAATGTTTTAGGATTAAATGTTAATAGCATGATTGAGTCGCCATTAAATGCTGCATTATTTGCTAAGCCATCATATTCTGAATCTACTCCTAGAAGAAGCATTGTAAATGGTTCGGTTATGTCTTTGTTTGTTGAAGCAACTGTATCATTATTTCCCAATTTTTTACTGTAGGTATCAAGGATTACTACATTTTCTAATTCTGGATAATTTGATGCATATAGCAGTTTGAAGTTTGCAGTGATAAATATTGCATCAACATCTTTATTAATAAGAGCTTTTATTAGTTCTTCGTTAGATTCATAATTTTCGATTTTCCATTTTTTATTATTTTTTACTAGGTATTCTTGAGGTAGAATATATCCTTCTGGACTATTTTCGCTTTTTAAGATACCAATGGTTTTTATTGTTTCGTCTTTATTTAAAGTTATTAGATTTGTTGTATAAGTTATTTCTTCTTTACTTATGTTATCTACTACGTTGTATGTTTTTTGAATATAGTAGTAGCCTAAACTATTAATAGTTGTAAAGAGTGTTGTAATTATACTTATTACAATTAGTATTGTATGTTTTTTGGTTATTAGTAAAGCACTACCTATAAAGAAGAATAGGATTGTGTATGCAGCCATAGCAATTATGAATAGTATTCTGATAAAGGTTTCTATTCCATTTAATAAGGTTAAAGAGTATGTTAGTAAGATTACACTCATTATAAAAAGAACTAGTACAACGATGTACATGAAGTGAAATCCTGGTGTTGTTTTTTTAAGTTTTTTAAATAAATTACCAAATTTTCTCTTTTTATTCTTCTTCATTTTTATGCACCTATATTTTGATTATACACTATTTTATTTTAATTATAAATATTTTTAATAAAAAAATAAGCCGGTTTTACGACTTATTTATTGGCAAAGTAGTTAGATTTTAAGACTGCATCATTTAAATTCATTTTATCTTTAACTAACTTGTTATAGTATTCTATTTTTTCAGATGACATTTTTTTGCCTTTTAAATACTCTCCATTAGCAATATAGGTACTACCATTATACCAACTTCCATCTGGGAAGAATACTAGTGGATCATAGTCTTTTGAGAAGATATCTCTACCAATATAGTTTGCTTCGTTATATTTTATTCCGAATAGATTTAGCAGTGTTGGAAGCACGTCTAATTGGGAGTTTACGTCTTTTACTGTTTTTTTAATTTGGCCATTACTCCAGATTATGAATGGTGTGTGATTTATTAGGTTAGTGTTTGTTTCTTTGTATTTGTCTAATAGAGTTTTGTCTTCAAGTGTATATAAATAGTGATCACTTATTAGGACTACAATTGTGTTATCTAGTTCACCATTTTTTTCTAGATTTTCCATTAGTAATTTGATCATGTCATCGGTTTCTTTTGCTTGTATTTTTAAACATTCAAATTCAGTTAAGCCTGTTTCATTTGTTAGTTTTGAACATGTTCCTTTGCTTGAACTAAATGGCATATGAGCTGAGTAGGTAATTATGTATGATAAGTTTAATCCGGTGTGTTTAAATATTTCTTTATTGAATGTTTCGTTTTTGATTAGTTCAGTGTCTAGCCAGAATTCATTGTTTTTATAAACTCCTAAATCTTTTAATCCATAATATTCGTTATAACCAAATGATTTATAGTTTGCACCTCTTGAGTAGTATTCTGCTGAGTTCATGTGGAATACGTTTGATGTGTATCCTTCTTCTTTAAGTAGGTTTGGTAAGCTGTAAGGATAGGCATTTTTACTAAATGAGTAAGCGTTCATGTTGTAGTTATATGCTGTAGAGTAGCCTGTGTTAATCATAAATTCTGAGTTGAATGTTGATCCACCACCAGATGTAAATGAGTAGTGGTTAATAAAATTGATTGAATTTTTACTTAGTTTGTAGAAGGTTGGCATGATGTCTTTATCTAGTAGGAAGTTATCTACACTTTCTAATTGAACGATTATTAAGTTTTTACCTTTGAAGGCCCCCGTGTATTCGTTTTCTTTAGCTTCAGTGCTGTTTGTAAAGTTTTCATCAAGAACTTTTTGTTCATTATCAGTTAGTGAGTTACTATCTTTAAAGTAGGTAAATATGAAGTTTCTGATGTTGTATTCGTACATACCACTAACCATTAAACTTTTGTTGTTGTCATTAAATGAGCGATATATGCTTCTTGGGTTACGCCATTCGTCCCAGTTTAGTTCGGTGCTTGATTTACCAAGGAAGACTGGAAGAATGCTATGAATAATAGTAAAGATAATTAAAATGATTAGCAATTTTTTATAGTTGTTTTTTGTTTGTTTTTTAGTTTTTTTAAGACCTATTATTGTTAGACTTAAGCTTATTAATGTAGTTATTACTACCCATAATTTAATATTATTAAATACGGAACTAAAGTAAGCAGCACCTTCGCCAGCAACACTAAGTACACTGAAGTCAAAGAATATTTTGAAATATGAGAAGTATATTGCATGTGTTAGGAATAAGGCAATGCTTATGATGTAACATATAATATAGAATATTTTATTATATGGATTTTTAAGATTTTTCGTTATACATAAAATAGTGGTAATCCATAGAATTGTAAATAAGTTTGGTACTGGCATGAACCAGTGATAGAAACTTATTTGATTTGATAAGAATATTCTTAATGCTAAATCTAGTATTAGTAATGATACGAATAGATAGATGTAATTTCGATTTGTTTTGCAGAAATCTTTAATTACAGTTTTTGTTTTTTTGCAAAGATTTAAAATATGGTTTTTGATTTTTTGCAATTTATTTTTTGTTTTAGGATAAACAATGATGTTGATGAGTAGGAAAATACCGACAAGTGATGTTACTGCTCCAGCTTTTAGAAGTGGTGGAGTATATTTAATGTCTATTTTATGTGTACCTTTAGTAATTTCTAATCCTAAGAAAGTTTTGTCTGTTAATACTTTACCAACTCTTTTACCATCAACGTATAGTTTGAATCCTTTGTCATATGGAATAGTTATTTTTAGGTAACCATCTTCTTTAACATTTATTTCACCAGAGATATGATTATCTTCAATTTTGGCTTTGTTTATTGTCATTTCATCAACATTGTTTTTGATTGAACTTACTTTGTTGTAGTCCATTGTATATATTTTAATGTCGTTTATATCAAATGTTCCTTTTGTTAGTTCGATGTTTAATGTATCGATCACATTATTTGATGAAAGAACATATTCAAAAGTGTTGTTATTGTTATTATATTTCCAATTTGAACATGATAGAGCATTTTTAATATTATTTATAGTGATGTCACTACTACATGCAAATCCTTCTTTGGCTTTATTCATATTAAAACTTATTATTAGAACTTTATTTTGAATTTTTGAATTTAATTTAATTTTTAAATTTGCATTTTTATCAGCATCAATAATGTAGTGACCATTTTCTTCGTTGTATGTCAAATTATTAATTTCTTTAATTTTGTAACCATTTTTATATTCATTTATATTACTTTTGTAAACGTTATCTAGTGATTTGTCAACAATTATATAATTTAGTAGTGCATCTATTGTGTAAGGGTATTCTAAGGTGTTGAATTCACGCTCACTCATTATTTTGTTAGATGCATATGCGATTGGTAGAACATTTTCATTTACGTATAGTTTTGTTCCATCGATGTTTTCGATTTCTGTATAACCAATTTCAGCGTTACCACTTGAGATTAAATATTTTGTTCCACTATAGATGTTGAATAAAACATTAGATGTTTGAGTGACTGTTGTGTTATCTCGGTTAATAACTTCATTTTGAAAGATGTTTCTAATAAATGACATATAGTATTTATTTGATAGAGAAGAATATGTTGTTGTTATGTTTTCATTTATATCATAAATTTTATTTGGATTATATAGTATGTATTCTTCATTACTAGTACGATAGATGTTTTTATCATTTATTTTGCTTATTAGTTCTTCATAAGATGTACTATTTATATTTTTAATATCTGATATTTTCATGTATGATTCACTTGTAGAACTTGCTATGAATGAGGCAAGAGATACACCCACTATTGTAATGTAAAGTAGGATATTATTTTGTTTTTTTGTGCATAAGTAAAGGCTTATTAACATTAATATTATGTCAGCAAGTAATAAGTAAATGTTATTTTTACCTAGTGCGAAGTAGATTAATATTGCTCCACTTAGAAGTATATATGGGAGCATTTTTTTAAGTTTTAATTTGTTATCAAATATATTCTTTAGAAGTTCACTAATTTGCAAGACTGCTAGTGGTAAGAATGGTATGAAACATTTGCCATCAATATACATGAATCCATTTAAGATGTAACTGCTTAGTGGGAATATAATAAATAGAGTAGTTATTATGCTTAGAAAGATTTGTTCTTTTTTCTTAGATAGAAGACCATTTATAATTGCAATAATGTAGATAAATGTTATTCCCCAAGAGTAGTATGAGTTGTAGAATGTATATGAGTAGTTTTTTATTGGGTTTATTAAATCTAAGAATGTAAGTTTTGAACTTGTTAATGTTTCAATTCTTCCATTTATTAAAGCATATGCTGTTGGAAGTAGTAATACACCAGTAATTAAGATTGCTGTTGTTACAAAGAATATTATATTTTTAAGTTTTGTAAAATCTATTTTGTTAGTTTTTAAAATTTTGTAAATTGTATAAATACCAATTGTGATAATTCCTGGTACGCTGAAGTAGTAACTTGTTAGAATTAATAGGATTGTATATATAATAAGCGGTATCTTTTTGCCTTTCTCAAAGTATAGGTCAACACTTTTTAGGGCACCAATCATAAATGGCATGTATATGACAAACATTAGATGTCTATGAAAGTGATATGCAAATGGTGCATTTAAAGCAAAGATTAGAGATGAAATATAAGCTATTTTAGTGTTGTATTTGTTTTTAATCCATAAGTAAAACATTATGATACTTGTAAAATACATAATAATAGAAATTGCTGGCATATAGATATACATTGGTATAAAAGGTAGTAAGTACGATAGCAAAATAATTGGACTTAATAATCCATAGTATGAGTAGTTGAAGATGTTTTGTCCCATTCCTAGATTAAAAGCAAATGATGGAATTATTTTACCATTACTATAAAATAGGTTTCTAAAGTATTCTGGTAGTACAATGTGCTGATTAGCCCAGTCAATATTAGAACCGAATATGTATCCTTTACAAAGTAGATATATTATTAAAGTTACCATTGGAATAAATAGTGTTCCGATTAGTAAATAATCTTTTTTTTCTAATTTTTTCATTTAAATTACCTCTTTTTGTCAATGAAGATTATAGCAAAAAAGTGCACATTTATCAATGTTTGTGGTATTATGGTGCTAAGGAGAATGTGAAGAAGATGTTAAAAAAGTACGAAAATTTATTAAATTTGGATGCTACTATAGCAAAAGAGTTATTTGATGAGGTTAATTATCCTTGGGAAGTATTACCTCTTATCAAAGATTTTATTTTGAAAATGGGACAAACTTTATCTAATGATTATGTATTATATAAGGATAATGTTTGGGTGCATAAAAGTGTAAAGATAAGTGAGAAGGCTGATATAAATGCACCTGCAATTATTGGTGAAGGAACTGAAGTAAGACCTGGAGCATTTATTAGAGGTAGTGCAATTATTGGCAAGAATTGTGTAATTGGTAATAGTACTGAGATAAAGAACGCAATTATTTTTGATAATTGTCAGTGCCCTCATTATAATTATGTTGGTGATGCAATCTTAGGGGATCATGCTCATACTGGTGCAGGAGTTATTTTATCTAATGTTAAAAGCGATAAGAGTAATGTAGTTGTTAAAGAAGATGGTGGAATAGCAACTGGGCTTAGAAAAATGAGCGCAATACTTGGAGATTATAGTGATATTGGGTGTAATAGTGTACTATGTCCAGGAACGATAATTGGTGCTCATACTAATGTGTATCCACTTACGATGGTAAGAGGTGTTATTGGAGATTGGAAGATAGTTAAATCAATGGATAATATTATAGATAAGGAGCAAAGATAATGGGAAGATTATTTGGAACTGATGGTGCTAGAGGAATTGCTGGAGGTGAACTTACTGCGGATTTAGCAATGAAGATAGGCACTAGTGCAGCTTATGTTTTGGGTGAGAGTAAAAAGATTAAGGTTATTGTAGGGATGGATACTAGATATTCTGGTGATATGCTTGCATGTGCTGTTAATGCTGGGCTTCTTAGTATGGGGGCTGATGTTATTTTTGTTGGGGTAGTGCCAACTCCTGCAGTTTCTTTTTTAGTAACGCGTTTAAAAGCTGATATGGGTGTAATGATTTCGGCAAGTCATAATCCTGCTAAGTATAATGGAATTAAATTATTTAATAATAGGGGATATAAACTTGCTGATGAGATTGAGGAAAAAATAGAGCATTACATTCTAGATGAAAAGTTACCAGAATGTACCAATATTGGTAGATATGAGAGAGATGAAAATTTAAAAAATAAATATATTAATTTTTTGTATACTTTAGCAAATGATTATAATGGTCTTAAAGTTGTAGTGGATTGTGCTAATGGTTCAGCTTCTGCTATTGCACCTACTTTATTTGAAAAGTTAAATGTTAATGCAAAAATTATTTTTGATAGTCCTGATGGAGTAAATATTAATGATAATTGTGGTTCTACTCATTTAGATGCTTTAATTAGTAAAGTTAAAGAAGTTCAGGCAGATTTAGGAATTGCTTATGATGGAGATGCGGATAGATGTTTACTTGTTACTAATGACGGAGATGTTATAGATGGAGATTATGTACTTGCAATTTGTGGTAAATATTTAAAGGAAAAAGGCAAGCTTAATAATAATGCAATAGTTGGAACCGTAATGTCAAATTTAGGATTAAGGAAATTTTGTGAAAGTGAGAATATTAATTTTGTTGCTACTAAAGTTGGCGACAGGTATGTTTTAGAAGAGATGCTTAATAAGGATTATGTGATTGGTGGAGAGCAGTCGGGACATGTGATTTTTAAAGAATATGCAAATACTGGTGATGGTGAGCTTACTTCTCTTATGGTTTTAAATATATTAAGTGAAAGAAAATGTAAGTTAAGTGAACTAGCTAGTATTATGGATAAATATCCACAGGTTCTTGTGAATGTTAATGTTACTAAGGAAGGTAAAACTTCATTTGGTGAGGATGCTGAAATTAATGCTTTGATTAAAAAGTATGAAGAAGAACTTAATGGTGATGGTCGTATATTAATCAGGGCTAGTGGCACGGAAAATTTAATTAGAGTTATGATTGAAGGTAAAAATACCGAGGAAATTAGTAGAATGGCAAATGATATTGCTGATTTAATTAATAAAAAGTTTGGTATATAGGTTAAAGGAACACTCATTATGAGTGCTTTTTTTATATAATAAAATAGGTGAGGTTATGGATAGTCAAATTATTAAAATTGTTGGACTAGTTGTATCACTTATAGCAATAGTTACGCCTTTATTAAAACTTAATACGTCAATTACTAAGCTTAATATGAATACTAAGTTACTTACAGATAAGGTTGATGAACTTACTAAGATGTCATCTAGTCTTGATAAAAGGGTTACTGTATTAGAGGGGAGAAAAAAGGATGGAACTGACTGCGTTTAGTGTTATTTCTTTGGTGACATTTATTATAGGTTTTATTAGTAAGAAGTTAAAAATTGTAGATAAGAAGTATATTCCTTTGCAGAATGTTGTTATTGGAATTATTTCGGGATTCATTGTTTATTTTGCAGAGATTGAGACTAGCATTTTTCGCTCGATTGTTCTTTGCTTGATTGGATCTTTATCTGCAGGTGGTGCTTATGATGCTTTGAAGATAGGAGATGATAAAAATAAAGACGAATAAAGAGTTTGTAAGTTATTTAAAGACTTTACTTAACAGGAATACTGTTTATATGTGGGGTGAGTTTGGCAGACTTGTAACAAATAATACAATTGATGGTAAGAAAAAGCAGTATCCTAATCATTATGACGATACAAAAGTTAAATATTTAAAAAGTTTAGTAGGAAAAAATTATTATGCTTATGATTGCGCAGGATTGATTAAGTCTTATTTTATGAGTGATTATGGAAATAAGAAGGTAAGTTACATTGCTGGTTATGATAAGGATGCGTATGGGATAACAGTTGGTACTGCAAGTGAGAAAGGTGATATTTCTACGCTTCCAGAGGAAGAAGGAGTACTTTTATATATGAAAGGACACTGTGGAGTATATATTGGTGATGGTAAGGTGATTGAGTGTACATCTAATCAGAAGATTTCAGGGATAAAGTATGGAAAGGTGTGTATTTCTAATTTAAGTGCTAGACCTTGGAAGACTTGGACTAAGAGTAAATGGTTATCTTATGTGAAGAATGAACCAGAAATTGTTAAAGAAGATGAAATTAAGGAGGAAGTGCCAAAAGAGGAACCAAAGATAGAAGAACCTAAAACGCTAGAGGGGACTGGTAATAAAGAAGTTGAGCCAGATATTCCTGTTGAAGATAAAAAAGAAGAGGTTAAAGAAGAAACAAAAACATTATTTGAAAAAATTTGGGAGTTTATTTTAAAAATTTTAGATTTGTTAAAAGTTAAAAAATAAAAATTGCACTATTAAAAAAATATTATTTATGCTATATTTATTATGAGGTAAGATATGAAAAAGATTTTAAAGGTTGCTTTAATATGTTTAGTAGTTGTTCTAGCGGGTGTATTTATTTGGTATAAGATAAAACCTAGTAATGATACAAAAAAATTATATATGTCTTGTGGAAATAAAAGTGATAATTATAATGTTTTAACTGGATATGAACTATCTTTTGATAAGAACGATGCATGTAAGACAGATTTTGAAGTAATGAATGTGGATAATACTTATTTAAAACTTAGAGCAAATAAATATTTTTATTCTTTAGATGGTAATGGAAAGATAAATGAAGCAAAAGTTTCACAAGATATATTTGTATTAGCAAATGAAGAGTTAGTTTTATACGGAATTGATAAAAAAACTAAATATATTTTTGAATATAAATAAGAATTTTATGATATAATTTTCTTAGGTGAGATTATGTCAAAGAAATTCTTTTTTTTAATATCATTTTTATTATTTCCAATTATGGTTTTTGCAAAAGATGAATTTGTGTTAGAATGTGATAAAGGTAATTATTATATTGATGATCAGTTTATTTGTAGAGTTTCAATCAATCAAGATGCATCTTATGATGAAATCGATTTTAATTATGAATTTGATGATGGAATTGAACTTGTTGATGTTAGAAGTAATTACGAAAAAGTTTGGCAGATAACTAATGATAAGCAAACAATAAGTGCTAAGACAAAAAGTGATACACAGGAAAGTGGTTTGCAAGAGTATGGTATTTTGCTATTTAAGGCAAAAACAGATGGAATTCATTCTATTAAATTAATCAATATAAAATCTAAGAATTCTAGTAATAAAACGGAATTGACATATGACGATGTAAATAGCGAAGTCAAAGTAATTTCTACGAATAATAATATTAAGGAGATAAAAATTAATGGAAAGGTTCTTGAAGGATTTACTAATACAGAGAAACTTTATAGTCTGCAGTCTTCAGATGAAAAAATTAACATAGAAGTAACTTTAGAAAATGAGTTTGCAACTATAACTGGGGCTGGGGATTATACTTTTGCAAAAGATAGTAATGAACTTATTGTGCCAATAACTGTTTTATCAGAAAATGGAAATCAGAAGGTTGTATTAATAAGATTTTATAAAGATGATAAAATACAATCTGGCAGTTTAAATGGTATTTTAATTAAAGATAATAAAAAAAATAATTTAATTATAGATTTTAAGCCAGATGTTTATGAGTATTATTTAAATGTTACCTCTAGTGTTACAAGTTTAGAAATAAGTCCAGAGGCAGGAAATGGTGAGTTTGTTAAGAATTATGGTAAGCAAACTATTAAACTTTTAAATGGTGATAATGTTGTACAAATAAGACTCAAAGATGATAATGGAAATATAAGAACTTATTTTATTTTTATAACCAAGACAATAAAAAATGCTTCTAGTAATAATTATATTTCTGATTTAAAGATAGATGGGTATAGTTTAGAGTTTAGCAAGAGAGTTAAGAATTATGTATTAGAAATAAAGAAGAACGTTAATAAATTAGATATTACTCCTACTCTAGAAGATGATAGTGCATCTTATATTATTAAAGGTAATGATAATTTAACTGAGGGTAGTGTAATAAAGATTATAGTTACCGCAGAAAATGGAGCAAGAGCAACTTATCAGATAACTATTAAATTTAAGTCAGTTAATTATGCTTTATATATCTTTTTGGTAGTAGCAGTTGCTGGAGTTGGTTATATTGTAGTTAAGTATAAAGGCGTTATTAAGGATACTTATAAGAGTCTTTCTAAAAAGTTTGAGGTTAAAAATAGTGTTAAGAATACTAATGTTAAAAAATCTATTGATAGGAAGGCTCCAGTTAAGAATAAAAAAACTAGTGCTAAACCAGTAGTTAATAAGGAAGTTAAAAAGCAGGTGACTAATAAAAATACAAATACTAAAAAGAAAACATCAAAAAAGAAAAAAACAAATAAAGGTAAAAAGAAAAAAACTTCTAAAAAATCAAAGAAAAAATAATTAAAGTTTTTTCTTTTTTTGTACCATAATATATATATGAAAGATTTTAATTATTTAAGTAGAGATAATATTTTAACAACAATTCTTTTATTTTTTGCATTTTCTTTTATTGGTTATTTATGGGAAATGATATTATTTATTTTTAAGAAAAAGAAATTTGTAAATAGAGGATTTTTGAAAGGTCCATGGCTTCCGATTTATGGTTGTGGAATGATTTTGATATTAGTTCTTTTAAGTTGGCTTATGACTAAACCGCTTCTTATGTTTATTTTAATTATTTTACTTTGCGGTTTTTTAGAATACATGACGTCTTATATATTAGAAAAGTTATTTCATAAAAAATGGTGGGATTATAAAGATTCTTTTTTAAATATAAATGGTAGAGTTTGTTTTGCAGGTTTGTTATTTTTTGGAGTAGGTGGGATTATTTGTGCATTTTTTATAGCACCTTATTTAATTATTAAAATTAGTAATTTTAGATATTCTAATAGATTATTACTTGCATTAGTTTTAATTATTTTATTTATTATTGATAATTGTTGTTCACTTAGAAAACCAAATAAAGGACGAAATATTTCTGTAAATGTTAAAAAGTGAAGTAGGCAATTACACTTTTTTATGCTAAACTTATAATAGGATGGTGTAAGTATGAATAAGAAAGGGTACACTTTAGTTGAAATTATTGCAGTTATTGCACTTATAGCAGTAATTTGCGGGCTTTTTGTTCTTAATTTTAGTAGAAAAAATAATAATCAATTAGAAGAGAATTATAATAATGAGATTAAAAAAATTGAAAGTGCTGCAGACACTTATGTAATGACTAATAAGTCTAGTAGTGATAGTAAGTATGAGATTATTAAATACACGGCAGCGAATGAAGAAGAGACTTTTTGCTATATAACACTTGAAGATTTAGTTGATGATGGATTTTTAAATAAGATACCAATTAATCCTAAAACGAATGAAGAATTTGAGGGCGTTGTAAAGTTTACTAAATTAAAAGATGGTGCTTATGATTTTAAGTATACTGAAGATGATGATGGATATATATTATTTGTTTATGAAAAAAATGGAGCAACATCAGTAGGAAGACATGTACAAGCCGTTGTTTGTGATGGTGATACAAATAATGAAATTGCTAGTTGTTCTAAAGGAATTACTCTTCCTTCAATTAAGAGAGATAATGGTATTATTTATGGTTGGAGTACTAATAAAGATGATGAAAGAGCAACTTATATGGAAGGTTCAGCATTAAGTGATTTATTGTCAAATAGTTCTTTTGAAGTTAAAAATAATCGTGTTTATGTATATGCAATAAGTGAAGGAGAAATGAGTGCAACTTGGATTAATATGAATGGTGATAAGACTACGAAAACTTGTAAGTTAGTTAATGATCAAAGATATTGTCAGATTGATGTTCCAGATGAACAAATAAAGTCTTCTGATGATTATAAAGAGTTAATTGAGTGTACTAATTCAAAGTATATAGTTGATGAAAAAGATGGTAAAGTTACAATATCTAATAATGAAGAGTTAAAATGTACTTATGATGTTAAGAATTTAGATATTAAACAAAATAAGATTAAAAAAATTACTAGTACAGATACGATTGAGGTAAAAATTAACTTAATTCTTGTTTTAGATGTATCTGGTTCGATGAGTAGTAATAGTAGACTTTATAATCTAAAGACTGTATCAAAAGAAATGGTAAAAAAGTTAAATTTGGAAAATTCAACAGTGTCAATTATAACGTTTGAATCTTCTGCTTCAACTATTCTTTCTTATAGTAATAATCAATCTTCAATAGATAGTGCAATTAATAGTTTGAGTGCCAGTGGTGGAACTAGTTTCTTATCTGCTATTGGACAGACTGCATCTTTTTTGCAAACTTCTGTAAATGATAAAGATAATTATGTAATATTTTTAAGTGACGGAGATAGTGCTGATACACCAAGAAGTGCAGATGTTGATTATGTTAAGAGTAAAGCAAAAGTTTATACAATAGGGATTGGTGGAGCAGTTGCTTCTCAGTTAATACCTTTAGCTACGTCAAGAGATAATTATTATTCATATGATGATGTTAGTGATTCAGATAGTTTAAATGGGCTATATAAAATATTTGATGATATCATAACAGATATAACAGTAGAGATTGGTGCCGGAGAAGAAAATGCTAGTGGTACTACGGCAAATAAAGGTATTCTTAGTTTAGGTAAAGCTATTATTAATGAGAATAACCCTTTTGAAGTTTATTATAATAGTACTTTATTAAATTCTTATACTGGTGTTAATCAATATTTGACAAGTGATAGCAGTAATTATTCATTTAATGTTTATAAGTATGCGGTTGATAGAGGTATAGCTTATACAGATGTTAATAATTTAAGATTTAGTTATATTTATGAAGAGGAGTAGATATGAGTAAGACAAAAATTGGGATTATTATTTGTTTAATTATTTTATTTGTTTTAGGTGTTTTATTTGGATACGCTTATATTAAAGATAGGAATGAAAACACTGATGTTATAAGTAATGACTTTCTTACTAAAAATGATTATTTTAAGGATAAAAAGGTTAAAATTTTGGGTGATACTATTGAAATAGATGATAAGGTAATAACTAAGAAGAATGGATATTATTTGATGGATGTTAAGACTGGCGAAGATGATTTTTATTGCAATTTTGTTGGGGCTGTGCAAAGTGAGTTAGGAGTTTCTTATGATGGTGCTTTAAATGTTTGCTTAAAAACAATTTCTGGTGAAGTAGATTTCGGGGTTATTCATGCAGAGAAACAAGATGACAAGACTATTCTTACAGTTAATTATAATGACAAGACAAAAGTCATAACTGAGAATTTAGCAAGTTTTGGGGATATTGTTAGATTAGATGATTATGTAACTATTAATAGTTCTAGTATAAAGATAAATAATATTTCTTATGGTGTTACTAAAAGTATGAATTTATTTAATTTATGTGGTTATGTGAGTGGTGGCACAGGTGCTTTGAATGTTTCTGTTTATGATAAAAATAAAAGTGTAATAGGTACGGAAATATATAATGTTACAAAGAGTGGTAATTTCTGTGTTAATTTCTTTGATTTAAATGATGACGTATATTTTTATAGTTTTAGTTAAATTTTTACTAAATGACTTGATATTATAAAAAAAATTTGATATTATGAATATGCGTTGCAGGTGTGGTTCAATGGTTAGAATATAACCTTGCCAAGGTTGGGATGGGAGTTCGATTCTCCTCACTTGCTCCAGAAGCAAAAATCGTCGCACCAAAGCGATGTTAATGATTAAATCAATCAGAAATGATTGATTTTTTTGTCGTTTAAGAAAGGTGTTGATGATATTATGATAAAAATAATCAAACAAGAAATTAAAATAAGTCATGAACTTAAAAGCAAAGTTGAATGGGCTTGTAGACTTAATAGTACTAAACCAATTTTTATTAATGGTAGTTTATTAAAACTAGAACCCACCAATATAGGCTATATAGAGCCTCATAGAGCAATTATTAATAACAAGACATATCTTTTATTCAATGGACACGAATTTGCTTACTACAGAGATTTAAATACCAAAATAAAACTATCTGATTTAAAAGATTTCATTAAAAAACTAAAATAATGACGAAATCTGTGTTATAATGGTTATAGAAAATATTAAACCTATTGGGTGAAGTAGTATTTATAGCCTAAATATTGCTTCACCTTTTTTTGTTAAGGAGGATTAAAATGTGTGAAGAAGAAATAAAGAATGCTGGTATTTACATTAGGGTTAGTACCGACGATCAAGCTCGTGCTGGATTTAGTTTGCCAGAGCAAAAAGAAAAACTACTTAGTTTATGTGAATTTAAAGGATATAATGTTTTTAAGGTTTATGAAGATGCTGGAATAAGTGCAAAAGATATGGAACATAGACCAAAATTCCAAGAAATGCTTAATGATGTTAAAACAGGTAAAATAAATTATATAGTTGCTTATAAGTTAGATAGAGTCACTCGTTCCGTTCGTGATTTGGAAGAACTAATTAATATCCTAGAAAAATATAATTGTTATCTTGTATGTGATAGAGATGATGTTAACACTAGTACTGCTAATGGAAGATTCTTTGT
>UMJZ01026500.1_pt1 | contig 58263 bp, 56 predicted proteins | sample 1966181 | NCBI WGS metagenome assembly UMJZ01 (sample SAMEA4836163, study PRJEB28245) | human gut metagenome | biome: gut microbiome; material: fecal sample | place: Denmark | collected 2008 | reverse complement strand
CTACTTAACAGGTTAGTTAGTAGCTTCTTTTTTTAATATTTTATAGTGATTATAAAAATTATCAAAAGGATTACTAAGATGCATAACAATTGAAGTATTTCTTTAATTTGTTTCATCTTTTCATCACCCCTTTCACACTTAAAATGTAAAAGGAGAAGCCTAACATAGTACCCTTCAATGAGGTATAATAGCATAATTATTAAACTAGTGCAAGCCCTTTATTTATGCAGGTTTGCAGACTTTTAAAATCCGTGATTTTAACATAAAAAAACGTCATTTTTGACGCTTTTAAATTGTTTTTTCATCACTTATATTTAATGTTTTTAAGTAGTTTTCTACTTCTTCTTTATCACTGAAGTGATGTTTTTGTTTACCAATAATTTGGTAGTCTTCATGACCTTTTCCTAGTATTAAGAGAGTGTCTCCTGGTTTAATCATGTTAAGGCCAGAGATAATAGCTTTTCTTCTGTCTGGTTCTACTATGTAGTTTTCTTCAGTTACTCCTTTTAAGATGTCTTTTAGGATATCTAGTTCATTTTCTTCTCTTGGATTATCATCTGTGAAGATAACGAAGTCTGATAAGTTAGATGCTATGTTTCCCATTATAGGTCTTTTAAGTGGATCACGGTTACCACCACAGCCAACTATTGTTATGATTTTTCCATTAGTAACTTCTCTATTTGAAGTGATTATTTTTTCAACAGCATCTGGTGTATGCGCATAGTCAATGATTGCTCTAGCACCATTTACCCCTATTATTTCATTTCTTCCTTTTGGTGGTTTTAATTTAGAAGCACAACTTATAACTTTTGTTGGATTAAATCCCATTGATGTTACTAGTCCTAGAGAGGTTAAATAGTTGTAAATATTAAACTCACATAACATGTTTGTTCTTACACCGAATTGTCTGTCAAAATATTTAAACCATATTTTTGTACCAGTAGCATCTGGTTCATAATCCATAAAAGCAATATCACCAGTTTTACCGATTTTAACTGTGTTTTCTGTTTCAAAATCTTTGGCGTGAGGATCATCATTATTTACAATCATCTTTGCTTCTGGTTTTAGGTGTGTAAGAATTTTTTGTTTTGCTTTTAGATATTCCTCCATAGTTTTATGATAATCTAGATGATCTTCAGTTAAATTTGTAAATGCTGCTACATCGAAGTTAATACCATCTATTCTTCCTAAGGATAAAGCGTGACTACTTACTTCCATTACAATATATTTTACACCTTGTTCTTTAGCTTCATAAATCAAGTTATAAAGAGTTAGAATGTCAGGTGTTGTGTTTGGTAGTTCTCTTACTAGTTCTCCGTTTATATAAAAACCGATTGTACCAATGTATGCAGATGACTCGCCTAGTTCATTTATGGTTTCACTTGTTAATAATGCAGTTGTTGTTTTTCCATTAGTTCCAGTAATACCAATAAATTTTAGATCTTTAAAATCTTTAGAATAATCTTTACTTAAAGTTTCTCTGAGATATTCTGTAGTATCTTTGACAATTAATGTTGGTACTTTATATTCTCCGTGTTCAGCGACGATGAATCTGGCACCTTTATTAATTGCTTCTTCTATATATTGATGTCCATCAACTGTGTTTCCTTTTATTGCAACAAATGTGTCACCTGGCTCTACTAATTTTGAATTTGTTTTAATTTTTAACATATTTTTTGCCTCCATAATAATTATACGTCTTTTAATAATGGTTTTGCTTTTAGTTATTCCACATGTGGAAAAAAGAGTTAGTCGGTAACCCTTGTAACATTGTATCCGTATGCTTCAAGAATTGCGGTAACTCTTTTACTTTTTACTCCCTTGGCACAGTAGATGTAATATTTCTTCTTTTTATCAAAATATTTTTGATGATTTAGTATTAAATTTTCGTATGCACCTTGATATTTTTCTAGATTAATTAGTGTGCCACCTTTAGGAATATCTTTTATATTAATGGTTTTCATATTGTATTGTATGATTATTATTTTTAGGTGTATAAAAAAAGAGCCTAGTTAACTAGCTCATTATTACCATGGTGTGTTGCAAAGTGGATAGTATAAATTATCACTTTTTACTTGTTCGATTTTTCCATCTTTAAATGTATATTTATTTTCAGTAACAATCTCTGATTTACTTATGTCTTTAGGTAATACTAATTCTGATAGATAATCATCAACAACATCAATAGTTTTCCTATCTAAACACTGCATATTTTCAGTTTGCTTTTGGTAGGTTTCATAAGTTACTACACCGTAATCTTGATTAAATCCTAAATCTTTAAGATTCTTAAATTCTTTAGTTGTTTTATTTTCACTTATTGCAAGATTATTTAAATATGGTACATTAAATAGGTAATAATTGTAATTATTATCAGAAGTTATCTTTTTAATATTAAATATATCTCGATGATTATTATCTTCGATGTCATATATATAAACTTCACATTCTTTCCAAGTATTTATTGGGAATACGTCAATTCCTCCAACCCTATCTTTATACAAATCTAAATTATATGTATATATTAATTTATTATTTACAAGGTAATCAATTTTATTATTTTTTTCGCCATTTTCTACTTTATAAATTGCTATTTTATATTCATTATTATCCAAAGTTTTTGATGTTGTGCATAGTTTAGTTTCTTTTACATCTTTTTGAGTGTTGTTATCTGTATTATTAACTTTATTATTTTTATTGAAACTAATTACGTCTGTTACACATAAAATGCTAAATATACAAGCACATACTATGAGTGCAATGATTGCTCCAAATATAGTATTTTTCATTGATACACTTCCTTCTTTCTGCCCTTATTCTAGCACATTTTTTTATTTTACTTATTATTAATTTTATTAAATAAATTTATTATACATTTTTTTACAAAAAAGGGACCTAGTTAATAGGTCTCTTAATCATTAAAGAAATCGTCATAATATTGATCATCTGTCGTTTCATCACTTACAACGATACTATCATTGTCGATATTAACAACCGGTTCTTCCTTTTCTGAAGTATCATATGTTGTTCCTAAATCAAAGCGTTCTATTTCTGGTTCTTCTTTCTTTGGTGCAGTTTGTTGCTCAATAGTTGGTTGTTTAATACTTTCTTCTTTTTGTGCGGACTTTTGAGCCTCTTCTTCTTTTTCTAATTCCGCTATTTTAGCATCTATTCTCTTTACTAGGTCATCAACATCAAATTTAGGTGTCGCTGGCTTTTCTTCTGGCTTGGATAAGTTTTCTTCAAATGATGGATATTTGCTGAAATCAAAAGTTGAATTATTTTCTTTTACTGGTTTTTCCTCAACTGCTGGTTCTTCCTTAGATTTTTCCACTTCGTTTTCAATAAATGATTTTTCAAATTTTGAATTTGAGGTTTTAATATCTTTGGGAGTAGTTTCTGCTGTATTAAATGGATTGAACCCTTTACTTGCGAATTTGTTTTCTTCTTTTTCTTTTTCGAGTTCAGGAACTGGTGTTGGAGTTGTTGGAGCTTTTTTATCAAGCGCATCAAATAATTTATTACGTTTTTTTACTTTAACAAATTCTTTGATATCAAATAAATCAATTGGTCTTTTCTCTCTTTCGACAAGTACTCCGTTACCATAGTTTGCTGATCCCCAGTCGATTTCGAAACTTGGTGTAAGTTTAGTTCTGAATGGATTTAATCTTGACCTTAAGATGATAACTTCAAATAGTTTTAATTTTTGAAGATCACTTACTGTAATAAGTGGTGTTGACGCAGTTTTTTCTTTATCTTTTGATTTTACTTCACCGCATAGTTTGCTTATTTCTTCTAATGCTGCTAATTCGGTTGTAATTAGATAGATAATATTACCACAGTTACTTCTAATTGTTTCTGCCTGTTCTTTTCCATATACGTCATTTAATTGAGCAAAGTTTTGAATGATAAATGTGAAACGGATTGCTCTACTACGAGCCGCAGTTACCATTGTTGTTACATCTTTTAGTGGCGGCATGTTAGCAAATTCATCTAGAATAAAGTTTGTACGATGTGGTAGTTTTCCTTTTGGACTATTTTGAGCTACATCAATTAATGTTTCATATGCTTGTTTTAGGAAGATTGTAGCTAGAGCATGGTATGTTGTTTTTTCGTCATGAATAATCATGAATACTGCTGTTTTTTGCTTACCAATGTCTTCCATGTTGAAGTCACTATACGAAAGCATTTCACTTAATTGTTCACGTGAAGCGAATAGTCTTATTTTTTGTCTGAATACAGATAAAATACTTCCTTTTGTTTCGTTTGGTGCATTTATTGTGTTAGATGCAAATACGTATGGACTTGAGTCTTCGCCTTTTAAAAGAAAATACTCTTTTGTATAGTTACTTGTGGCAAAGTTTTCTTCGCCTACTGTGGACATATAATTTATTGAGTTTAAGTTGATTTGTGATTCTTTAGCGTCTTCGAATAGGCCTAGTGCTAGACCTGAGAAGAAGTCAGCAGCACTTTTTTCCCAGAATGGGTCATTTTTATTTTCAGGATCATAAAGAATATTTAAAGCAACATCATCTAGTAATTCGGTTGCTTTATCAGTGTTTCCTTCTTGATATAATTTATAAGGAAGTGTAAGTGGATTCCACGCGTTACCCATGTTCGGATTACGGAAGTTAAGAACGATTATTTTGTAACCTCTTTGTCTTAACATTTCTGAGTGATCTCTGTAAAGTTCACCTTTAGGGTCAGTTAGAATCATACTCTCGCCTTTACGAGCAAGGCTTTGAACTTGTGGGTCAACCAAGCATTTAGTTTTACCTGAACCGGTTGCTCCGATTACTAAATTGTGGTAGTCTCCATTATCTACCCACATATTTTTACCATCATTTATTAATGGTATACCGGCGGCTTTTGCTTCTTGTTCCTTAATTACAATTTTTTCAACGCCAGCGTCTTTTTTTATTTCGCTTGCTTTGGCCCATCTACTATATCCTTTTTCATCTTTTTCGCCTATTTTTAAGCCAATTCCCTTACCTTTTTCTCTTTCAAAAATATAAGATGATACACTATAGAAGATAGACACAAGTACAGCGGCAAAGACAATTAAAGTTGCTGCTATATAATCTTTGGTAAATCCCATAAAAAAATTTAAGCCATAAAATTCAGTTGAAGTAAGTAAACTTGTTACATTAAGCACTGCTAAAGATGATAGAATTAGTAATGCTATGCAGAATATTATAAATATAATTAAATCTTTTGCAGATACTCTAAATCTCATTTAAGTCACTCCTCATTTTTTATTATATCTTAATTTTAAATTATTTTCCAGATTATTTACCAGTATTTTTTGTCTTTATTGCAATATAGGTAGTAAAGCTTATTATAATGATACCAATGATAATAAATATTATGTTATAATTAAATTTTTCTTCTTCAGTTTCGCTATGTTTTTCGTTTTTGTTATAGTTAAGATATATTTCTTTTTTATTATAGTTATCTTTAGTTAAATTCCAAGTGTATATATTATTATTAACGCCATCAGCATTATGTTTGGTTACTTTATTGTTTATAGTTATATTTATAGTTAGTTTATCTAAATCTGGATAGTTATCAAATATGTTTTCCTTTTTGCCTAGATTTAGGCTTATTATGTTGCCGGTCTCATTTAGTTTAAAGTTAGGAAAGTGTTCTTTGACTAGTGTTGATGTTAGATATTCTTCTTTAGTGAGATTGGCTTTATAACGAGCCCCTAATTCGTTATCTGTGTCTATTTTTGATATCTGATAATATTTTAAATTATTTTGCTTGAAATTAACTTCTGGCTTGTAGTAGTTATCATCTACTGGTATTTTTGATTTTAAGGCAACATTAACTGTTTTTTGTGATTTACTACTTTTATCGTTAGTTGTTAGGATAAGTTCTTCAGTAAATGTATTATTATTTATGTCTAGATTATAGACGGCTTCACATCCAGTTAGTGATATCATTAGAATTAATAATATTAGTATTTTTTTCATATTATCCTCCACAGTGATTTGCGTAGTATGCACTCATTGAAACGCCAGTATAGTATGCTGATTGGTCATATCCATAGGTTCTATATTGAACTCCGCCTCCAGTGGATTCGGCAGTTTTAAGTTGTGAACCTGTATTTTCTAGTACTAGGATGACATGGCCAGAGTTTGCGATAACATCGCCTGGAGACAGTTTGCTGAATGGAATGTGATCTCCAAGTGATAGGAATCCAGCAGCGGTATATGTTCCAGTTATATTTGCGGCATGCATTGCCCATGAAACGAAACCAGAGCAATCTAGTCCTTTGTAGTAGTCATAACTACCGTTAGGTTTTTGAATACTTGCGCCAATATTTGCACCCCACTGTCTATCAACAATAGGATTTTTTGCTACATGTCCTCCGCCATAGTAATATGGTAGGTGAAAACCTTTAGCATGAAGGCCATCGATAAGAGCAATTGCGGCTCTAGCCACTGATGCTCCACTACATCCACTACCAACTGCTGAGCGTATTTTGTTTTCGAGTTCAATTACGCCTGCTTCACCTATTGCTTCAACAAGGCTAGTACCTTTTAGCTCAGTACTATCAGTATTAGGTGGATATCCATAATCTGATGAAGCACCTGGTATTGTGTTTTTACTTAGTATATAGTTTATAACAATTTCGTGGATTTTTTTGTAAGTTTCTGCATTGTAATGAAGGCCATCTACTGTTTCGAAATTATCTTTTATTTGTGAGTAAACGTCGATAAAGTTTTCGCCAAAGCCATTTTTCATAACTGTATTAAAGCCTTCAATATTTGCATTAGTTACTACGTATCCATTTTCTGTTTCTTTTGCTTCATCAACGGGATTGACACTCATTACATAGACACTTACTTCAGAATATTTATTTTTTAATTCTTGATATTTTGCAAGGTAGTTTGAACTATTTGACAAATCATTAACGCCAAATGCAAGCACGATAAATTTCTTACCTTCTATTTTAGTTTCTAACTCTGGTATCGCACTATCTACAAACCATGAATATCCAGCACCGTTTTGGGCGATACTAGTGATGCTTTTGTTAGTAATACTGCTCATCATACCTACTATACGAGAGTCACCCATGTATATAAGAAGGTTTTCGGCTTCTGCTGCTGTGTATACTGAAGCATTATAGTTTGTATCTGAGTTGTATCCGACATCTCCTCCTTTACTTGTTAAATCAAGCATTGCTCCTGAGTTTGGCCCCATTATAATTAATAATATCATTACAAAGAAAAAGAAAAGACAAGCAGAGGCTATACCGATAATTAAAAATTTGTTTTTGAGTTTCTTTTTGGGAAATATTGAAGTTGTTCCACTTCCTTTTGCATTGTTGGAAACATTGTTATTGTTTGTAGCTTTTTCAGCGGCTGATACTGCTTTTTGAGCTTGTTCTGTTTTATCTATTGAGGTGGCTGCTCCAACGGCATCACTTACACCACTTTCATTTATTCGATTTGAAGCTTCTTGGATTTTATTTCCTAGGGGAATTCTTTTGTTAATGTCATTTAGTGCTTTACCTACAATTTGACTAGATTTTCCACCAGTAAGTTTGTCGGCGCCTTTAACGATTGCTCCAGCTGCTACGGCATGGGGAATTTTAGTTTTCATTGCAACATTGGCAGCATTACGAAGATTATTAGCATTATTTTCAATATTTCTGGCATCTTCATTCTGCTCTATTTGCTTATTATCTTCTGGACTTGAATCATTTTGTGTTTGTGCATTGTCTTCCGGCATTAAACCATTAGACTTTGCTTTGTAAGTTTCATCATCCATAAAGGCACCTTCCTTTCTTTTTTATTTTTCGATTGTGTAACTATCTAAGTATACGGTATAATTCATAATACTTTTTTCTTTAAATATGAATGTATTGTTATCGCCATCTATAATATAAAATAGCTTATAATTTGTTTTATCTACTACTGTGTATGAAACAACTTTTGCACTTAAAAATTTAGTTGAGTAAATGTTTTTTAAGGCATTTTCAAAGTCAGTATATGTTTGAAGTTTTTGTGATTTGTAGTAATCATCTATCTTGGCGTATGCTGCTTCTTTGTCATTTATTGTTAAATTTACAAAATCTGCAAGGTATTTTTTTGCCATATCTTGTTCAGTTACGTATGTGTATGTTACTTCATTGACTTCGTAGTTGTGAAGATATTGATAGTTGTCTATAGTATTATCTTCTTGTTCTTTTTTATTATATATAACGGAGAAAATAATAGCTCCTATAACTATTATAACGCATATTATTATTGATATTTTATCTGAATCTAGTTTTCTCATAGTTATTCCTCCTTAAAGATCTTTCCATCGTATGGAGTTATATCAAATAATTTTTGAGAGTTATCAATTGTAACAATTAGGTAGTAATCTCCTGCTTTAAAACTTCCATCAATTGAATCTTCATATAATACACCTTTTATGTAATATTTATTTACTTTTTTACTTAACTTTTCTTCATACATTTTAGTTGCACTAAATGTTAAATTTTTCCCAGAAAAGTTATCCAATTTTGTTAGAATATTTTCTTCAGTAATTTTATTTTTACTTGTGTATGATTCATTAAGTACTTTAATAAGGGCTTCTTTATTTTCGCTCGTTAAGTAGTTAATGTATTTTGTAGCGCATCCGTTTGCAGTAAAGAAATCGGAGTAGTTTTCTACTAAATTAATAGATGATGAATTAGGGTTATCGTTAGAAGAATCGTTTTTTAATACTTTATTTATAATTACAGCACCAAGAATTGTAACTACTCCTATTATAATTATTATATATGTTTTCTTATCCATTAATAATCTCCTTACTAATATCCATGAACGAATATTTTACATTCTTTTTGACGTCTATTTCTTAGTCCTTGCTCAAATTGAGTTCCAGGCATGACAGCTGTTTCATTCCACCAATTTGTACATAACGCGTCAGTTGATCCATACGATGCATAGGCTTCGAAGAAACCATTTATATTTCCATGATTATATTTTAGAGATGTTAAGGCGTCTAATTGATTATCATTTAAAGTTAATCCATTACTCGCACATAGTGCTTTTACTGATTCTCTATCTTGATTAAGCCGGTCAGCAAAGATTTGATCAACAACTGATTTATTCATAGTTGTTCCACAGTAATTCATATAATTATTTGTAGTTGTTAGGTTAATACCATATCTTTGAAATAAAACTACATTATTTGCTAGAGTGATACCATGACCTACTGTTGGAATATCACCAGAGTTACAGTAGACTGTATAAGTATCTCCTGAGCCTACGCTTCCTTCTAACATTTCGATAAGTTCTACTAAGTTTGATGACGCAGATGAGGCTGGTCTAGGATTTTTTTGATTTACATAGTTTAAGGGATCTACTCTTGTTGATATATCAGTTCTTACTTCAAAATGTAAATGTGTTCCTGTAGAACGACCTGATGAACCTACTTTAGCGATTACTTGTCCTTGACGTACTGAATCATTTACTTTTACATTAATTGTTCCTTCATGAAGGTGGGCATATAGTGTGTACATTCCATCAGAGTGACTTATCATAATGTAGTTTCCGTAACCTCCACCGCAATCTTTATCACCAAATGATACGCAGTTATTGATTACTTTGGTTACAATACCATCTTTAGAAGCAATGACGTTTACTACGCCAGCACTTCCTCCTGGAGCAATGTCGATTCCTGTATGTCCGCTGTTTGCTGCTCCAGTTATCGGGTCTACTCTAAGTCCAAACATACTTGTTATTGTAGTTGGTACAGGTTCTCCTGTAGCATATGTTATTCCACCTTCTTCAGTTGTTTCTGCTGATCCAATTGGCCACCAAAATGCATTTGGATTTCCTGCACTAGTGTAATTTACAATATTATCTTCTTGTCCATAATTATTTAGTAAGTCTTTAATCATTTCAACTATTTTTTTTCTAGCTTCGGTGATATCATCGATATTGGCTTCTTTTTCAGCTTCGGTAAGTTCAGTATTTCTTTTTTTACCTGTTTTTTCTAATATTTTTGTGTAGTAGTTGCTTAAGTGAGGCTTTTTATCAAAGTAGTTTCCTTTTATTAAAAACTCCCAATATTTATTTTCAGCTACTTCTTGAGCGTTGTTAACTTTATAGTCGTAACCTGAGTACCCTCCGCTTGCGGCTTCATTTTTACATTCATCTTCAGCCTCAGATTTTATTCCAAAGAATGATAATACACCACTATTTGCAAGAACTTTTTCCCAGAAACCAACGAAATCTTGTTTAATAAGGTCCTTGCATACACCATTTTCTAGAATAGCCATGCTACCTACGCATTCGGTAGTTGTTGTACCATCTTCATTTTGGATTGTTGTTGGCGCATATGTTCCATAACATTGTGAACGATATCCTAACATTGATTTTATTAAAAGTTTAATGCTATCAGATTCGTTTTCCCAATATGATGCATCATATTCTTTGTCAATATCATAATCAGTATCTGATTCATCTCCTGTATAAGGATTACTTGATGATCCAGTTATTTCTTTGTAATATTCTCCTGAATCGGCAAATAAGTCTGGATCTAGTTCAAAAAATGCAGTCATGATAATTATTTTATCATCAATAAACAATCCTCTTGCTTGATATTTTGCGAGTAATTTATATAGCCTTGTGTAGAAAACTCTTTGACTTGCAATTATTCTTTCTTTACATTTATCTATTTCCGGTTGATTGTCATAGTCTTCACTACATAAAAATGTCCAATAGCCTAAATTTTCTTCTGCAAATTTGTCAAAATCAAAATCTGCATATTTGAAACTTGCTGCTTTTGTTATGTTTGGACTAAGGAAAAAAACTATTAAAAAGAAAGGTATTAGTAAAATACCTATTTTTAATAGTTTATTAGTTAAATGTTTAAAATTAAACATATTATCACCGCCTAATTATTATAGTCCTCCACCTGAGCCAAATGAATCTAGTTCATCTTGAGTTAGAACTACATTTATTCTCATACGTCTGTTACCGCAGACAAATAAAGCCTCACCTTGACTATATGTCTTAATGCTTTCTTTCTCATTGTCGTTTAAGTCAATTAATCTTGATAAGTCTTCAACTGCTTGTTTTTTTAATCCCATTACTAAGTAATATGCGGCATTATCAAAGATTGCTTTACCATGAACAAAAATATTTTCAGCAGCAAAGTCTGTTGGTTGCTGTGTAATGATAATTGTTCCAGTATTGTATTTACGACTACGTCTTTGAATTTGTGCAAGGAACTCGGCACCTAATTCATTTTTGCTTGATAATAGAACATGAGCTTCATCTACAAACATAACTGTATTTGTAGATTTATCTAAACATAATCCCCATGCATATTTTAGGATATTGAAGAACAAAGCATTTCGAATATTTTCATCACTATTCATTAGTTCTTTAATATTAAATACGATGAAATCACTCTTAGTTTCAATTGTAGTGTGACCGTTAAAATAGAACCTTAATTCTTTTACGAATGGTCTAATTCTTAGTTCTAGACGCTCCATGACATCTTTTTCTCTAGTTGCTTCTGGCATTGATAAAAGTTTACCTTTTATGGTTGCATAGACATCATCAAAGATTGGAAAGTCTTTAGATGTAAATTTACTAAAATCTGTATTAAAGTCAATGCCAAATCTTTTATAAGTATCTTGAACTACTTCACTAAACATTGCTAGAACGTCTTCTTCAATAGATGGATAGTAGTATTTCATGAAGGCTTTTAGTGATTGTAAGGTTCTTGTTAGAACTGTATATCCTAATCCTTCTTTAATCTCATCTTCATCAGCATCAAAGATTACTTCCAGTGGGTTTACCATACCAAATGCTCCACCACGGCCTAAGTCAATGAAGTCTCCACCAAAATTGTGAGTCATTTCACTTAATTCACCTTCTGGGTCGATTGCTACTATTTTACATCCGTTTCTGATGTGAGTTCTAAGCATTAATTTAGCAGCTGTAGATTTACCACTACCTGATGTACCCAAAATAATCATGTTAGCATTATTTCGATTAAATTCTTTTTTTGTTTGATATAAAAATTGGTTAAATAAAACTACACCGCCAGAGAAATCAACACCTAATAATGTGCTTGATCCCGGATCTTTAATGCTATCAAATACGAATGGATACATTGCTGCTATTGTTGGACTTGGTATAGGGATACCTACTCTTTGCTCAACATCTTGTTTTGGGAATATTGGAATCATAGATTTTAAGACTTTTTCTTGTTCAAACATCATTGGGATTCCTCTCATACCCATCGCGTCAAGATAATTTCTAACTTGCATCTTTTTATTTTCTAATTCTTCTTTAGTATCAGCAGTTAACATGATATGCATTTGAAAGTCGAATATTTTTGATTGAGTTGCTGCTAGCATTTGGACAAATGATTCTAAAGATTCGTAGTCTTGACGAATTCTTTCTTGAAGAGTTCTTTCATTTTCATGTTGATAACGTTCTTTTAAGTCAGCAATTTCTTTATTAATCATACGACTCATTGTTGAAAAGTCGATTGGAATATGTTTAATTACTACTTTTACTCCTGGTAAGTTAGTAACGTTTGCTAGAAATCCTGGCCCAATTATTTTAGGATAACTTATGATAGTTAGTATTGTTGCATATTTATCGCTAATCATAAATTCATTTACGTCGAATTTCATACCTTTAGGAGCTATTTCACTTTTAAATGTATTAGACATTACTCATCACCGTCCCATACTCATTTTTTGCTCCCCCATTAAGGAAGTTCTGAAGCAAAAATTTTAAGTCTTCATCACTTGCTTGTCTTGAATTTAGTCCACAACCGGCTAAGTTTGCAATCATGGTTTGAATTCTTTTTTGAACTACTTCTAATTTTTTATCTCTGAACAAGAAGAAATATTCTGTATCAACTGCATTAACACTGCTGCCACCAAACATCTCGGCTTTTTGAATATCCTGATTAATTAATTTTCTTACGGCTTGATTTTGCGCATTGTCATATTGAAGTTGTAGTTGTGATAAGTATAGTTTTATATCTACTGGTCTATCTGCAACTACTAGCCAGAATTCGTAGTCAAGTGTGTTATAAAAGTTCCTTAAGTTAAAGATAATATTATTTTGTGTTTGATAATCCAATATGAAAATATTTTTGGGTTCAACTTTAATTCCTGTTACATAATAATTATTATTTAAGATAATCATTCCGTTTTGAATTGCTTTAACAGGTACCCAATCTTCAGAAAATTTACTTGTCTTCTGTTTTGCCATAGCTATTACACCAACCTTTCCAATAATAAACTCGATTATTTGTATAATATGTGAATACGTTTTTGATAAATGTTCTAACGTTATGCTGATTTGGCAGAGGAACTATTAGAAATGTACATATAAGTGCTGGAGTTAATATTAAGAATGCCGTTTTCATATCATTAGTTTGAATTGATAGCATAAGTACAAAACTTACTACTACTCCAGTTATGAAGATTATCAAATCCGTTGTATTGAATAGTCCTAATATCAGCATAGATTTTTTTGAGTTTGCTGGTATCAAGTAATTATTGTTTCCCACTTTTTATTCCTCCTTTATTTAATTTCAAATGAACCTAGAAGTGCTTTGCATCTATCAAGTGCTTTTCCTGAAAATAGATAATTTACAAAGTATTCAGTATTTGTATATCTGTCATCCTGATGTACTATTAGTCCTGCTTTTTTAGAAAATGAAGAATTAGTTCTAAGTGTTTTGTTAAGTTCTTTAGCACATGCTCTGTATAAACTGGGATTTTCTTTCATAACTCTGTCTAAAAGACCTACCATCTGTGTATAATAATATGTATCAATTGCTTTTAATGTTTTAAATCTTCTAAAGTTTCCAGAGTAAAATTCTTCCTTTTCATTTTCCCAAGCACTTTTTATTATGCTTTCTTCTCCTGATTGCGTGCTTAGTAATAATTCATATTGGGTACGATATTCTGTACATAATTTGCTTATAATTTTTGCATCAATTTTGTCTATCATTATTTACCATCCTTCTTTGCTTGTTCTGATGCTAAACTAGATTGACTCTTCGCAATTGAGTTATTAAGTGCCGTTTCTAAATCCTCATATTGTTTTGCAAATTGTGCATAATTAATGTTTTCGGACTTAGCTTGAGTTACTAAGTCATTTACCATGCCAGAAAGTTTATCTCTTTGTTCTGGGTCATCTATTGTAAATGCAACCTGTTCAAATTGTTTTGAAAGTGTTTGTGCATAATTGATGCATCCATCTTGTCCAAGTTTTTCTAAACTCTTTGCTTGTTCTGCTGATAATAAATCTTTGTAAACGGCCTTAATTGTTTTTTCTCTATCGTTTGCTGTACCAAAATCGTATGTCTTGTCACCTACTGTAATTGAGTTTCCACTTTGTACTACACGTTTTCCAGAGACACTTGCTAGTCTGCTTGCTAATTCAGCACTAGTTAGTTTACCTTGATATGAATCAGTAATAAGGTCATCTCTACCTTTTTTGATGTTATTATATGAGCCTTTATTAGCAACGTTTTTCAAGAATGAACCAACTGTATTTTTTAGTTTTGTTTGATTATCTACAGAGCGTTGTAATACTGAATTGCTTCCATCAGTAAGGTAGTCTGCAAATGTTGAAGCTGCACCCGCAATATTATCTGTCATACGGTCAAATATTGTAGAGTATTCTTTTGCTTTTTCTGCAACTGCTTCTTTAATTTTTTCTTCACTCCACTCTGGATGTAATATACGTAAAGTGTTTGTGTATTCTTCACCATGTTTCTCAATCCACTTATTTTCAAGTTGTCTATTATGTGCTTCTCTATCATCTCTATGCTCATCAGCGGTTGAACGCGCTCCGACAATTGTATCTTTTACTTTGGTAATATCATTAAGTCCTCTACTTTGAATCCATCCTTGACGACCACCACCAATAAGTCCACCAAAACCAGTTTTAATAACTTGACCAACGCTTTTTCCAGCACCAATTCCTTTTATTACATTTCCAACTGCTGTTGTTCCTGCAGCACCTAACACAGATGCACCACGTAATGCGTATTCATTTTCATTAAGTTTTTTCTTGATGGACATTTGAGGTATTTTAACGCTGAAGATTTCTTCGAGAAGTTTCGGAGCATCTTTAGCAAACTTTAAAATTCCAAGAATTACTACTACTGTAGCAATAACATTAATAAAAAGTCCTCCACCACTTGCAAAGATATTTATATCTGACACAAACGATATTAATAACATTGCAAAGTTTATTATGACTATTCTTTCAAAAACCTGGAGATATGTTTTAGTAAATTCACTGAACCATTTGTCAAACTGACCACCTTTTGGCTTCGTTATCCTTAAAAATATTGGAATTGGAGCGATTAACTTTAAAGCGCCTAGTTTTGCTGCTCTAACGCCCAAATCAAGTGAAAATGATAAGAATAAATAAGCTGCAACTACTCCGGCAATCGTGCTTAATGGGAATAAATATTCCATATCATCATCATATATTCCATCTTTTAGGTCTTCATCATGCATGAAGTTCCAAAGACCACCTATACCATTTTTAGCATTATCGGCCATTTCTTTGTATCTTGAACATAACTTGACGGATGAGCTCTCACATTCGGTTAGCGTAACCGGCTCTTTGTTTTCATCTATCGGATGGTAAAATGCCGTAAAGATTGTTACCGAAACATTTAGAGCACCTTTCGTTTGTCCATTTTCACCAGAATCACTTGCGGTTGAACCCATGATAAGATTACCAATTGTGTTGTTTTCTATTATATGATTTTGAAATATTTGCATGTATTCACATATTAATGGAAATAAGGTAACTAAAACAATTGAAATTATTGTATTTTGAACAATATTTTTTACTGATTTTTCTCCTTTGCTCAATGAGTCAGGGTCAACGATTGCCAAGATTATATTATATGCAAAAACGAATAGCATGACTATTCCGATTATTGTATAAATCCTTCTGGATATTACACCAACATTTTCTGTTGAAAATACTTCTACTTTACTTACTACTTCAAATAGTTGATAACATATATTAATTGCTAAATAGATTACATAGTCAATTGTAAGAAGAATTCCATAAAAGGCATTTGATACCCAATTTCCAATTATACTTCCTGTGAGTGTTCCCATTGTTTTTCCTCCTACTCTATGCAAGTTGTGTATGAATCATTGATGAAGCTTAATAAAAGATTTAATATTATTGGCAAGAAAAATAATACTACTACTAAAATTAGCCTTGTAATAAGTTTTTTATTAACTTTTTTATATTCTTCTGGGTCTTTGTTCACTAGAGCAACTATATAGTCATAAGTTGAATAAGCAATTACCAGTATTGGTCCTAAAATTTTCATATATTTGAAAATATTTGATAAATCTTCCATTGTTGATTCACCTAATAGTCCTGAACATGTTTCTTCTGATAATGCATAAACATTATTATTTATAGTTAAAATTAAACCTAGTATTATAAGCCAAGCCTTTTTTTTCATATTAATCAAACCTCTATATATACAACATAATTTTAATATAAAATCAATCATATTGCAAGGAAAATGCTTTAATTATTTTTATATGCATTTTCATTTTGATTTTTGGGTTCGTAAATATCGGTTATTCGAATAAATAATGCTTGGCGTCCCATTGAGTCATAGCTTTTATTGAATTTTTTTCTTGGAACTTTGATTTCTTTTTCGTCTTTTAATGGGTCATTTATATAATAATTATTTTTATCCATACCAATTACTACAACAACATGTGCATTTTTGGGATATGTATAGGTTTTAGATTTATCGTAACTAAACCATTCATAAACTTCTTTAGCTTCAGTATAATCGGTTGTTGTCCACACTAGGACAGGCTCCCCACTTTGAACATATTCTTCTAGTGGCCTTTTGTCATTTGAGGTAAAAACGTGACCGGCAGTATCTTCGGGAAGCATTTCTTTAAATATGGAATATATAGAATTTTTTATAACTGGTAAGAATGTTCCCCAGCCTCTTTTAGGATCGCTTGGGTCTCCAGCATAATATTCACTAGGGTCTGGCCCGTAACGAACACCATTTTTTTCATAAACATCTTCTTTTGGAAGAAATGTATCAACATATGTTGCCATATCAATATCGATGCCAGCATAATTAAGTAACATTGTAGCACTAGCCACTTCACATCCATTTGGATAATCTGGATTTTGCTTTACTAGTGGAAAGTTTTTAGTAATGAAACTATATTGTAGGTTACTATAGTATTTATCTAATAAGTCTTCATACTCATATATACTATAATTATTTCCTCCTTTTGAGAGTATTAGTTGGTTTGTAAAGTAGTCATCTTTTAATGATGGAATTATTGCATGCTTTAATTTTTCTTTTTCACTAGTAAAAAGTTTATACCATATAAAATTGCTAGATATGATTGTTATTATTAATAAAATTATTATAAGTTTGTATTCTTTTTTCATATATATCACGATTTAATTATAACAGATTGTAATAGTAAAAGTATTTTTATAGTAAATATTTTACATTTTATTAGTTATTTTTACAAAGAAAAAAATCTCAGTAATCTGAGATTTTCGATTAGTCACAATTCCAAGGACTTAAAATGCAGTCTTGACATTTTTTGAAGTTATCAACTGGCATATCTTTGTATCCATTGATAGTTCCAAATAGCCACATTACTACTGTTGGTACGAAGAAAATTAGCACACCAGCAATTGCACGATACATTAAACGCTTACTAGCAACTTTAATATCATCATCTTTACTTCCAACTACTGCTTTTCCTAAATCGAACATACCATATCCAATAATTAATAATGGAATAGCTATTTTAAATACTGTTAGGATCCAACCAATAAATCCTAATACGTCTGACGCTTGATCACAAAATCCGGTAACGTTCATAATTCACATCTCCCTTACATAATTAAATTTTATCTAAATTTTTAGTTGTTGTCAACTAATTATTTAAAAAGGCCGAAAAAACTTGTACTTCCTTGTTTTCCAAATCCTAGTTTAAGTAATAGTTTATCAACTACTAGTAATCTTTCTGCTCGGTCGTTAATTACCGGCATATTATAATAAACTTTAAATTTTGTTTCATATTCAAAGTTTGATAATTCTTCATCCTTAATTGCACTTTGATTTAGTATTATTTTTCCATCTGCAATTTTTTCTTTAATGTTAATGTCTTTTTTTAGTGCTTTATTTAAACTTATTATGCCTGGATTTACTAAGTATAAAATATCCTGGCACAGATTTCTTTCTGATAAACCATTTAGGTCTATAAGAATTATTTCTGTATCTTTTAAAGTGTTTATTTTATATTTTAAATCTTCTACTGATGTACAAAATGAAATGTCACTATCTTTTAAATATATTGAATCTTGTTTAAACATTTCAAATGCTTTAACTTTATAGTTTATTCTTAGTTGTTTTAGTATCATGTACATAAGGGTAGTTGCACCAGCATGCTCAGTTACATTTTGAATACCTATAATTCTTGCACCTGTTTTAATAGATTCTTCGGCTCTTACATATCCTGGGTTGTAGTCATCATTTATATAAGAATTACTTGTATAAGGATTACTTTGGAATGTTTGATTTCCAAATGTGTTTGGTCCCATTCTATTTAATTCTATACTTTGATTTTGTGTTTGACTTAAACTATTAATATATTTAGTAACATCATTTAATGTGTTTGGGTGTGTTAATAAATAGTTTATGCCAGCAGCGTTTCTCGTAAAATTGTAATAGCCGTTTTGTACTAAAAGTGTTAGATAACTACTGCTATTTACTAGTTCACTATTATTTAATAGAAGAACTGTTTTATTTGGCCCAAAGAAACTTAAAAATCTTAATACTTCTTTTATATCAAAGAAGTTTTTGATAGCGGTTATATCTATTACTGCTTTGCTATATAATAGATTTCCAAGTTCGGCTTCAATAGTTTCTCTAGTAAACTCTCCAGTTATGGTTTTAATTGAGTTAATGTCAACACTATCAATAACTTTACTATTTTGATTTTTAATTATAATGTTTATATTCATAGAATCACCAATTAGAAGACGTCATTTTTAGGGAAATATATTGGTTTTGTTTCACCAGTGACCGGGAATGTAAATATTTCACCCATTATTGGTAAGTCAACTCTAAAAAAGACAGTTACCTTGTAGTAAGTCTTTTTTATATTTCCATTAGTATCTTCTGTTTTAGCAATGCAATATTTGAATTTTCTTGAGTTTGTATTACTTGCTTCAAAACCATGTGCACCTTCACTAGATTGTGATGATACATAATCAGGGCAACTACTATATACAAGGTAACCAACATTATTTAAATAGTCTGAAATTTCAGCAACTGTTGAGTCACTTACTCCTTCTTTTTTTTCAATAATATTTATAATACCATTTTTTACTTTGAAGGCTTTTGAGTAGTTTACAGATATAGCTAAAAAACTTGTGAAAAGTACTATAAAGACAATAACGATAGAAAAAATCCAGGTTCCACCTATCGCTTCTCTCATAATTTACCTATTAATTACCTGCTGCTTCGCTATTAGGACATTTAACGTCTACTGTAGTTTCACATGCTTCGTCTTCACAATAATAACAATCACATATTTCAGTAGTACAGTTTGGACAAGTGGCTGCTGAGCAATGAAGTTTAGATAAAATGTTTGATTTCATTGATGGCCAGATAAGTGTAGTAAACACTACTCCTATTGCAGCGATAGCAACTACTGCTACTGCAGTCATACTTAATTCACCTGAAGCTTCTTTCATTATTTATTCCTCCTTATCTTAAATTAATTATATAATAAAAAGAATTGTAAATCAATTCTTTTTTAGCAATTGTTTGGATGGAATAGACACTCTGTACATGTTTCATATTCGCCTTGATAATTTGTCCAATCATTAACTGTTGATAGTGCTACGTCAATGATTGTTGGAAGTAACATAATGATTACTCCAGTTAAAATTCTTTTGCCTAATGTTTGAGCACTTTTCTTAAGTTCATCCTCTTTTCCGGCTTTTACACTATTGTAGAAGATGAATATGCCTTGGCCAATTATTATCAATGGAACAAATAGTTTTACAAACATAATTATATATCCAACAAACTTCATTACATTTTGGATTTCTTCTCTTGCACACATGTTTTCACCTACTGCTTCAGCATGTACAGTAAGTGGTAATATTAATAGAACTAATAATAAATATTTGTAGTATTTTTTATTCGTAGTCATAACCGTCGTCCTCTTTCTGCTCTGGCATTTTTGTTACTAATTTATAGATTACATAGCCACATATTCCAAGTAATATTAAGATTAGAAGTACTAAACCAAAGTTACTTGATTTTTTGATAGTTATTGTATAGTCTTTAGTGTCGCCGTTTTCAGCGGTTACAGTTACTACTACTTTACTTTTGTTTTTTAAGTTAGAATTGTTTTTTATTTCATATGTTGATAAATCGCTTTCAGTTTCAACAATCATGTCTAACTTTTTATCACTTCTACTTATTTTTAATTTATATTCAGTTACATCTGTTTTAAATTCTAAGTTGTATCCTTGAATCTCAATTTTTGAAAGGTTTGTGTTACTATCTAATTCATCTTCATATGAAAGAATTATTCTGTATACACGGCTTGTATCATCTTCTGCTGTTACAGTTACTAATATTGGTTTATCAATATCAATATTTTCATTGTTTTCAATTTTAACTGTGGCTTTATCACTTTCTGGTTTAGCAGTAACTTCAATACTTGTTATATCTTTAGTGATTTTTAGATTGTATGTTTCAACTTCTCTACTAAAAATAAAGTCAGTATCTTTTAAATCTAGTTCTCTTAAATAATTGTTACTATCTTTTAAAGTTGTTGTAGTCGTGGTAGTTGTTTGTGAGGTAGTTGTATTTGGTTTAGTAGTTTTTGGACGATTTGGCTTTTTTGTTGTAGTCGTTGTTGTGGTAGTAGTTGTTTTCTTAGTAGTTGTTTGATAAGTTAGACCATTACTTGTTCTAGAGCAATCATATGATGCTAGTATTGCGCAATATTTTGGATAAGCATCACTTCTACAAGCACCACTATAAGCAGTACAAGAACTTTTAGCAACAAAATATAATGGGTCTTGATTACCATTTGAACATTTTACTAGACCTTCTGTATAAAATTGTGTTTGCCAAGTTCCACTATAGCATGTTGCTTTGATGCAGTGGCCGAAATATCCTTGATTAAAGTTTGCTTGTCCGTAACTAGCTTGAAAGTCTAGACATGTTTGATAGTCTTTTACATAACCGATATCTAGGGCAGCATTAGCTTTTAATGGAACTAAAATTGATAACATAGCCATTAATATATACTTTTTCATATTACCTCCAAAAAAAGATACCGACTTGTTTAACCAAATTCAGGTATCTTCAAATCTATATTAATAATATCATAAAATTATTAATATTTAAATCTTTTTGAATACATTTTTCTTATTTAAAATAAATAGTCCGCCAATTAGCACTGCTGCTGAGATAGATAATGCTAGATAATAATCTTCTACTCCAGTGTTTGGGCTTTCTTCGTTGTTGTTTGGAGTATTTGTGTTATTACTATTATTATTGTTGTTATCATTGCCGCTTGATTTTGTTGTAGTTGTTGTATAATCTGAGCCACCAGTGTTTTGTGAGCAATTATAGAATGTTTTTTGAGTAAAGTATACATAAGCACCTGTATCTGTACAAGAGGCTCCTTCTTTAATTTCACTTGCAGGAGCTCCTGCATCAATTATAGCATTTGGTTTAGAGTTACCATTTGCACAACTTACTGCATAAGTGTTTAATTTCTTATGAACGTTTTTGCTATTTGTACAAGATACTTCGATACATTCTAGATAGTAACCAGCGGTGGCATTAGATATACTATTGCCACCGTTTTGATTGGCTGCTGCAGTACATTTTGATTTAGCATCTGCTTCATCTTTAACATTCCAGATGGTTGTTGTTGTATTTTGGTCAACTTTTGCAAATACACCTATAGGCATTATAAGTAATAGACTAATAAGTAATTTTTTCATATTATTCCTACTTTCCTAAATATTCTTTCATTTTTTTATTTTTCTTACGAACTACTATTATTATACCCGTTCCTAAAATAATTACACTTCCAATGATTACGGCTGTTATTTCAAGGACTTTGTTGTAACTATCTTTTTGAATATCAATTGAGTAAATATTTGTAGCTCCGTTTTCAGCAACAACTTTAATCCTTACTGTACTAAATCCTGTTAATGAATTATTTCCATACATATATACTTCAGATCTGTTACTTGTTGGAGTTGCTGTAATAATTAAACTCTTTTCTCTTTTAATCTTGATTGTATAGTCTAATTTTTCTGGAGAGAAGTCAATTCCATAATCCTTAACAGTTAATGATGAAAGAGTAACGTCATTAGATATTTCTAATCCTGCTTCTTTTCTAATAACTGTTATAGTATAGGTTTTGGTTAGTTTACCATTTTTTACAGTTATTTTTAGGTTATTAGCACCAACTTTTAGTCCTCTATCACCTTCTACTTCAGCAAATGCATTATCGCTTTCTGGGAAGGCATATACGTTAACTGATGAGTATTCGTATGGTACTGTTACTGAGTATTCATAGATTTCTTTGTTAAAGTCAATTGCAGTTCCTTCGACTGTTAATGTATCTAGATAAGCACTAGTGCTTGTTTCTTCTTCAGCACCTTTTTTAATAAATGTTAGAACATAACTTCTTGTTATACCAGATTCGCTTATTACTTCAAGTACTGCTGTTGTGATATCTTCAGTAAGTTCTATTTCACGAGGTTCATTTCCTTCTACAAATGATGAAGTATCACTTGCTAATGTACCATTTATGCTTACTTTCTTAGTATTCTTAGGTACTTCGATATCATAATCAGTTACGTATGGATCGAATTCAATTTTCCCTTTACTTACAGTTAGGTCTGTTAGAAGGTTATTTGAAACTCTGTCATCAGTTCTAATAGCAATAATTGTGTAAGTTCTTACTTTTCCTTCTTTATTTTTAATTTTAATTAAAATTTTATTTTCACCATAATCTAAGTTAACTGTTCTTGGTTCGTATCCTTCAACGTATGAAGCATCGCTGCTTGTTAAGGTTGCAAATACGCTTATTTTATCGCTATTAACTTCTATTTTATATCCCATTGATAATGAATCAAAGCCTGCTAGAGTTTTATCATTTTTAAGTCTATTTGATAATAGTGAATAATCACTTGGCATTACGTCTAAGTAAGCGTTTTCACCTTCAATACTATTTAGAGTTACTGCTACGTCATTTGCATCTTTTACGCTTAGTGTTTGAAGAGTGTTTGTAATATCAGCATCATGAACGACAGCAAACATTGGTCTACTTAAGATTCCTTTTTCATCTTTTACCCATGCATAGTATAAACCAGCCTCTTTTTGTTCGTATGCTACTTTATTTGAATCGGCAAAGTCTTTCCATAAACTATCTACTGTTGGATTAGATGAATCATCTAAGTAATAACTTGTTACTTCATTAGATATTTTTCTTCCTTTAATAGTAATTGTACCCAATCCTTGATTTAGTAGGGATGCTGTTATTTCTAACGCTGGTCTTGTTCCGTTTGAACACGATACTAAGTATGTTTTATGACATGTTCCATTTTTTACTTTATCGCATGTGTTTTCTGTTTGTTCAACTGGATTTTGAGTGTAATCTTTTGCACAAGAGAACATATCCATGATGTCTGTTGTTTCTGTTATTTTATTGTTTTTCTTTTCATAACATACTTTTACTTGTTTTTTAGTTTCTTTAACTTCTGTTTGTTTATTGCTTGTTTTACAATTTTTTTCACCATCACCATTTAATGCGTTACAATCATCTTCTGTAGTTGCTGATGCATCGATAGTATATTTATCTGATAGGTCTTCTTCTGACCAAATATATTTGTCATTAGTTTCATCATAATAGCAACTTGCTTCTACTTCTTCTGGGCATGTTGCAGGATCAACTTGAGATGAACTTAAGTCATAACGATAGACATATCCTTCACTTCCATTATAAGTTACTTTACAATATTTATTACTTGAATAAGTACATGCTTCAGATAAACTTCCATTAATTGTAACTTCTTCAGCACATGGAATGCTGTTATCAGTTTTTGAGCCAATTTTAGATGTTGAGGTATAAAATGAAGTTTCTTTTATAGTGTATTGTTTAGTTTCACTACTACAATTTTCTGGTAGAGCACTTCTAGACATTACTAATTGATTTCTATATACTCTTGTTGTTGTATTAACTGATACGCCATTTATTTTTGTAACTACACATGTTGGATTTGAACTTGATGTAAGCGTTTCACATGTTGTTACGTAAACTTCATCTCCACAGTTTACTTGTTTACCACCTGCGGATGCGTTGTTTTTAGCATATCTTATACCATTAATTATTTCTGTTGTAGGATTTGGTGTTGGAACTGGAGTTATAGGGGGCGGAGTATTTCCACCACCACCGCCGCCGTTACATGCCGATGGTTTTGTTGTATTGTAATATTTACTATTTAGGCTTGAATATGTTTTACCATTATAAGTGAATGAACATATTGCTCCTTGAGAATTTCCATTACATGTTGTCACATAAATTTGGGAACATTTCTTTATTGTTTCATTGCTTCCTGAACTGTTTTTTACTGAAGTGTCTTGAGTTATCCAAGCTGTTTTGTTTACTTGATATCCGCCACTAGCATTACAATCAGATGGTTTTGTAGTGTTATAATATTTGCTATTCAAACCTGAATAATTCTTTCCATTATAAGTGAATGAACATATTGCACCTTGTGAATTTCCGTTACATGTTGTTACATAGATTTGTGAACATTTCTTTATTGTTTCATTGTTTCCAGAGCTGTTTTTTACTGAAGTGTCTTGAGTTATCCAAGCTGTTTTGTTTACAGTATAACCATTATTTGAACTATTGCCAGTTACTGTTATATTAGCAATTATTTTTTTTATTCCTAGGCCTACGAGAGGATAATAGAATTCTACAACTGCTTTTCCGGCTTTTTTTCCAGTTACTTCTGTTATTTTCGTACGATCTTTTTTATTGGAGTCCTTTATCGTTATAAATTCGTCTCCAGATTTAATTTCTGTGTCACCAGATGTTGATGACGGGTCATTAATCTTGAAATTACATTTTCTCATAATCTCTTGTCTTAATTCTTTTGTTTCCCCTACTTTTATTGTGTAATTGTATGTTTCGCCACCTTTACAAGTACCCCCTCCTGGGTTTGATGATGAAGTTTTCTTCCAGCAAGCATAATATTTTTTGTTGTTTGTATTAAAGGTTGTAGTTGTTTTGCTTCCTGATGTGCAAGAAGCGGATTCACCCCAACCTTCAAATGAATATCCATCACGCTTGGCACTATATTTTCCTAATTCAGCTTGGTAACCATATACACCATTAAGTGTTAGTGATGATGCATTACCTGAACTTATATAACTAACCTTTCCACCATTACCATCTAGAATATATTTATTAATTTTACTAGCTGTTTTCGTATCTTTATCAACCTCATAATTTTTATAAGTTGTATTAATCATTTTTATTGTACAATTATATCCACCACCGGCCCAAGATGATACGTTAAGTGTTCCACACTGATTATCCCAAAATGGAGCTTTTTTGCTTATTACAGTTAATTCTCCAGAGTTAAAATTTGTTCTGCTATTTCTGCATGTTATAGTAACTTTTGTTACTTGTCTTATTTTATTGTCGTGATTAGCACTCCATGGATTTGCACATACCTTTAGGGTCGTATCTGTAAATGTTATTGTTGATGTTGAACCTAGTGCTATTTCTTCACTATTCTCTGTTTTGTTTGTGTTTTTATTAATACTATTTTTTAAATTTATTTTACTTACGCTAAAAAAGATTATCGGTAAAATAAGTAGTAATAATAAATATAGATATTTTTTCTTTTTCATTTTTACACTCTCCTACTTTCTATATATTATTGTAAAGCAAGGAATGTAAAAAAGCAACAAAAAACAGAAGGTTATTTTCTTCTGTTATCACTTATTAATTCAAGGTTTTCAGTTAATTGGTTTATTCTTTCCATTATTCTGCCTGATTTAATTTGTTCTTCTGCTGATTTAGATGTGCTAAAGTGAGATGCTAGTTCTTCTAGGTTTAAATTTGATGTGAAGAATGTTGCTTTTTTTTCTTCCATTCTATACTGAAGGATTGTTCCTAGGACTTCGTCTCTATTCCATCCGGTTACGGTTTCTGCACCAATGTCATCTAGAAGTAAAAGGTCTGCTTCTTTTAGTTCTTTGATTCTTGTGTAATAGTCGTCATTTGTAAATGATTCTTTTAGGCTTCTTAATAGTTCTGGGTAGTAGATTATAAGTGCGGTGTAACCTTCTTTTGATAGTTCGTTTAGAAGAGCACTAATTAGATATGTTTTACCACTACCAAAGGATCCATGTAAGTATAAGCCTTTTTCTGTTTTTCCTTCTTTGAAGTTATCATAGAATTTTTTTAGCCATTTGATTATTTTTACTCTTTTAGCATCAGTGATATCGATGTTAGACATTTTTGCTGTTTTAATTTCATATGGCATTTCAAAGAACTCTGATTTTATTTCGGCTTTTTCTTTAAGGATTGCTTTTTTATATTTGCAAGCAACATAGTTAAATGTTACGGAATCTTCTTCAACGGTTGGATAGTATACTGCACCTTCAACTTTATTTTTGCACATGTGAATGCTTTTGCAGTTTTTACAGTTTTCTAGTTCTTGCATTGTTCTTTCAATTTTTGATGTGTATTTGTAAGCAATGCTATCTTTTATTTTTAGTTTTTTGACTGTTTTTTTGAATTCTTCGTTTGTTAGAGCATGGGCATAATCTTTTTTTAGAGCGTCATCTAAGTTAGATTTTTGATATTTTTTTAGTTCTTCCATGTTATCTAAACTCCTTTAATAGATTTTCCATTTCTTTTTGTTCTTCTTCACTTATTTCTTCTTTTGTTTGGTCTTTACCGAACCATACCGGAAGTTTGCTTACGTTTTTGACTTCTTTTTTAGGTTTCTTTTTGTATTCTTTTTCAGCTTCTTTCATGGCTTCACGTGCGGTTTTGATTCCAAGGCGAGCCCACTGACCAGCGATTGTTTCAATAAATGCTTTAGTTAGTTTGTTATTGTTTATTTTTAGGACATAGTCAATTAGGACGTTGATTACTGCTGGAGTCATGTTTAGTTCAACTGCTAGATATTCTAAAATTTTTAAGTCTGATGCAGTTGGCGTGCCAATTTTATATTTACTTCTTAGAAAGTCATATGGCGTGGTGTTTTCAAAGATGTAGATCATTTTACCTCTACTTGATGTATCTCCATCTGGAGTTTTTAAGTGTTCTGGCTGAGTTCTATAGATGAGTGTTGGTAGTGCTCCAGTATTGTTGTATTCATAATATTTTCTGACTTCTTTTTGAAGGATATCTCTGTTAAGCATTCCTTGTTCATCTAAGCATATACGCATGATTTCACTCATTTTTAAAGTATCTAGGTTGTAGATGAAAGCTAGTGAGTTTATTAGTTCTTTATTTTTCTTATTTAGTGTTTTTTCATTTAAGATGTTATTTGGGATGCTTGATGATAGAAGGTCAAAGTCAATTAGATTGGTTACTTCTGGTTTGTTTGTTTCTTTTTCTTTGATTGATGATCCAGCTAGCATAGATGCGGGTACTGATGAGAATGTTGTATTTATTTTTTCACTTATTTCTTCAAAACCTGTATAGTTAAAAGTTTTCTTTTTATAGTTTTTGATAAGTTCTTCGTATTCATCTTTACCAATGTTATTATATAAGACAATATTTAGAATTGGATGATTAAAGAACTCTGATGCAGATAGTGGTGCGTATAGTTCATATATATAACTGTTTAGTTCTTCACCATCTTTGTAGTATGTTCTAAGAAGTCCAGTTGCTTCTAAGGCTTTTCTTGCTTCTTTAATATCGTCTAGTTTAGTTTTTAAGATGGTCATTAGGTGATGATGAGTGTGAGTTATGCTTGATGTTTCACTTTTGTCTAGGTCACTCCATAGAGATAGGTATAAACTTACGGGAAGAGCACCAATAATAGGTTCATATAGGCTTATTAAGTTTTTCTTGTCATATTCGGTTAATAAAGATTTGTTTATTACTGTGTAAAGATCTGCTGGCAATAAGCTTATATATTTCATGGAATCACCTTCTTCTTTTTTATATTCTACATATTTTTTTATTTATTTACAAGTTAAAAAAAGAAAGTTTTTAGGCTTTCTTAGAATTTTTTAAATACGTTATGTTTTTTACTTAAAATGAATAATGTTACTGTTATAAATAAGCACGATAGAAGAACTGCAGTTAGATTGCTGATTCCAGTTTTGGGGTTTTCAGTACTGCTTTGATTTTGGTTATTATCTTTGTTATTTATGATTGTTTCTCCATTACCTTCTTCTTTATTAATATCAATTATTTTAATGGTTTTAGTTGCTTTAATGCCGCTTCCATCTTTTGCTGATGCAGTAACAACTACCTCGCCCTCTTTGATACCAGTTAAGATACCACTTTGGTTAATTGTAGCTACTCGGACATTGTTGACACTCCAGTATATATTTTTGTTTGTGGCATTTGTTGGTGTTATTTCTACTGATAAATTAAGGGTACCAGCAACGCTTATTTCATCTTTACCAACTATGTTAATATTTGTTACTAAAACATCTTTTTTGTCTTCTATGGTAAATGTTGTTTTTGTACTTGCATTTGCTGATGATATTGTTACTTCATAAGTTCCAGCAGTTACTTTATCCGTTAAGGTTATTTTAAAACCATTTGTATCTTTTGTAATAGTAAACTTATTTGTTACGTCAGTATTATTTTTAGTAATTTTTAAAGATAAGTCATTTATATTTACGTTTGTTAAGTTTAAAGTGATATAAACATACCCACCATTTTGAATGTTAAGGTCAGTTGGATTTTTAGTAGTGTTTTTGATTTCAATGTTTTCTGTTTCATTTTTAGTAAATGTTGATATTACTGGATAAAATTGTAATGAATTATTTGTTGTTGTATCTATCCATGATGTTGAGTCTATGCTATAGTAACTTACTCCACTAGGTTTATTTGCTACATAGTACCATTTGTCTTCAGCAGTACTTGATGAAGCAAAAGTTTCTACTGGGAAAACGTAGTAAGTTTTACCATTATCTACTTCTTTATATGCAGTAGTGTATTTAAGGTATATATAAAATTTTTCGCTAGTGATGCTAATATTTTTAGATGTGTTTATTGATGTATATCCTTCTTTTGTGGCCGTTCCTTCACCTATTTTTACCGCTTTAGAATAGTCATCAACGTCTGAATAGTAGATTTCATATTTATCGCCTGGATAGCCAGTAAAAATATTTATTTTAGAAAGTTTTTCTGAAGCATTATTTTGTTTTGTGTAGATATTTTTAAAGATAATAGATGATGTGTCAGTTGTTTCAATATTTCCGCTAAAGCCATGAATGTTATTTGTGTATTTATTATCAAATGATGCTGCTTCAACTTTATAAGCACTCATTAAACTTGCACAGATATTAGTATCATAATAACTTACATAATGATATCCTGCTGGAATAGTACTATTTCCAGTAAATATTGTAGGATAAGTATCTTTAGTAAGCCATGCACCATTTCCTTTTGGTGTTGTTTTAAAGTTTGAAGCGCTATAGTCATCATCCCAGCCAATAATTGTTAAAGCGTGGTTAATTGATTTTGATCCATTGTAGTAGTATGCAAGTTTATCATCGGATACGTATGTTGGACTTTCTGCGTAAATTACAGCACCCATTGCGCCATATTCAGTTAAATTCTTTTTGATTGCTAAGATAGTATTTGCATCGCATGACTTGCTTGATATATAGTCAATTTCATTTACATAGTAATCACTTTTTTGATTAAGAGTATTAGATTTTGAACTTGATGAGGTACTCCATGGTAATTTTGTTTCTAAAATTGGACCACGTCCAGCAGATAGATAGGCACCTGATAAATAATAGTTGCCACCAACATCTTTAGTTTTACTATAGTAACCGAATGGATTTTTTGTGCCATCATCTAATGTATAAATTGTACTATAGTCAATATGTTTTTCTGATAAGTCAACTTCTTTATTTTGCTCTATTAATAGAGATGACTCGATTGTAGAAGTAGTCGCAAAAGTCCAGCACATATTCGTTTTTTCTTGGTCATGTGCTTTACTTACTTTTCCATAGTCTAATAAAGAAAATTTTCTTAATGTTTTATAATTCACATTAAAAGTATTACCTACAGATGCGCTTAAGTCTTTATTTGTTGTGTAAAACTCTTCACATTTTACTGGCATGATGGTATTTTGTCTTTCAGTTGGTGATAGTAATTTCCATTTTTTATAATTTTCCGTTTCTGTACATAAATTATTTTCTGCTTTAATATATGATAAGGCTTGTACATTAGAGGTTATACTTAGAAGTGCAATCATTAATACTATTTTCTTTTTCATTTTCTACTCCTATTATCTAATAAAATTATAAATTATTAACCTTTTATTGTCAATTAGAAAAAGTCTATGCTTGATAGACTTAATAAGAATTGTTTTTTTATTATATTGAATCTGTACTGGTATACTTAAAGTAGACAACTGAGATGTGAATATAAAAAAATGCCTCGAGGGCATTTTAGTTATTGCATATGTTATCTACAAAGCAGTCGTTTAAACATCTAATAGCACAGCAGCAGTTTAGGTTCATTGTGAAGAAACTATTTGTTGATAGATATGGCTCTGTAGTGCTATCTGCATTTGCTACTAGAACTCTAAATGTTGCACAGTTGTTATCTACCTTTTCTACTCTAAATACTGTACTACAGTTTGTGGCTCCAGTTGCAGTGCAGTCAGTAGTAGCGTCTTTAGTTGTTGGCATAGAAAATGGTGTTCCATTACCAGCACATGTATAAAGCATTATTGGTCTAGTGTTACATACTATGCAGTTTGGAGAACCACCTAGCATTGGTCTATCACATGAATCTAGTCCACTTTCAGGACAAACGTTTTGCTGAAGTATTTGAATTACTTTTAGAGTTTCAGCAATGCAGTTGCCAGAGTTTGTTTCAGTATTATTATTACACATATTAATTCACCCTTTCATTTTCTCAATATATTTTATGTAAATGGTTATTATTTAGTGATTTTATTTTTTGTTTTAATATAGTATAATATTTTTAGGTGATGAATATATGTGGTGGCAATATTTAATTATATTTTTTGTACTATTAATTATTTCATTTGTAGTTGTTAAACTTAATAAAAAGAATTTTACTTATGAGATAAATAAGTTAGTACAATATTTAGGTGGTAAAGAAAATATTATTGATAGTGAAGTTACAATGTCTAGATTAAAGGTTACTTTAAAGGATGTTACTTTAGCAGATAAGGAAGCTATTCAAAGGCTTGGTGCTAAAGGAATTGTAGAAATTGATAATCAACTTAAGATAATATTTGGACCAAATGCTAAAACATTAAAAAAATACATTAGTGAAATGAAGTAACTAATGTATTTTTTAGTTTGTAGTGTATTCTTCGTGACATACATTTGCTGAGTTTAAATCTAAGGAAGCAGTTGCTGTTTTGTATGTTGCATCTAGTGTTATATTTATGTCTAGACAGTCCATGCACATTGTTTTATCTTTTGGATTATAGATACTGCATGAATTTTCTTCGATAGTCTCTTCGTCTTTTGTTTCTTTTTTTAAGTCACCGGATTTGATAAGGTCTTTAATATTTATTACGAATTTATATTTACATTTGTTGTTTGTACACTCACAGTGAGTACCATTTGTAGTACACTCACCAAAGTAACTTTTATATTTGTTAGAGTTGTTTTGAACGTGCATTATAGCAGCACTTTCAATGCTTTCGATTTTAGCGTTTAGGGCTTTTTCGTTCATTCGGTCACGCATTTTAAAGATTCCGGGAATAGCAATTACCATTACTAATGAAATTAGCACTAGAACTGCTAAAAGTTCTACTAGGGTAAATCCTTTGTTTTTCATAGTTCCTCCTTATAAGCCTAGTAAGGCTTTTATAAATATGTTTGCTAGATCAGAGTTAAAGTATAGTAATAGCATACTTGTTACTAGGAATGGGCCAAATGGAAGCATTCCTTCTTCTCCTTTAACACTAATATACATGGCGTATGGAAAAGCAAGAAATGATGCTAAGATGATATAGAATACTCCAAGGATTGGGCCTAGAGTTAGTCCTGCGATGAATGATAGTTTAATGTCTCCACCACCTAGTGATTCTTTTTTGAATAGGAAGTTTCCAAGTAACATTAGTAGATATACTATGATAAATATTAATAAGCCAGATAAAATACTATATATGGTTTCTTTTAATCCAAGACTAATAATTTTAATGATGGTGATAAGAATACCTGATATTATTAATGGACTATCATTTATGATCATATATTTAGAGTCACTTACAAAGATGATTGATACTAGGCTTGATAAGATTAGAGCGATAGCAAACTCATATGTTAAACCAAAGATTATATAACTTGTAGTAAAGAGAACTCCAGTTAATAGTTCGATGGCTGGATAGATAAATGATATTTTTTGTTTGCAGTTTTTACATTTTCCTTTTAGGAATATATAGGACAATACAGGGATGTTTTCATACCATGATAGTTTATGATTACATTTTGGGCAGTGACTTCCTGGCTTGATGATGGATTCACCATCTGGAAGTCTTAGTCCTACTACGTTATAAAAGGAGCCAAATATGAGGCCTATTATGAAGATAAATATTTCCATGGTGTACCTACTTAATTTGACTGTAAAGACTGAACATTGGTAAGATTACGGCTAGAACGATCCCACCTACTACGACGGCTAAGAAGATAATCATTACTGGTTCAATAAAATTTTTCATGTTGTTAATGATTGTTTTATGTTCTGTTTGGTAGTAGTCTGCTACTTTACTCATCATTGCGGCTAGTTCGCCAGTAGATTCTCCCGTTACAATCATGTAGTATGCTACTTCTGGAACAGCCCATTGGTCTTTGAATGATGTGCTTATTTTTTCTCCTCTAGCAATGTTGTTTACAGTTCTAAACATGATTTCTTTATATACTTCGTTAGTTGTTATTTCACTTAATAGGTTCATACTATCAGTGATAAAGACATTGTTTTTTAGAAGAGATGCAAAGGTTTTAGCAAAGATGTTCATTTCTTTATAGATGATTATTTTACCAAAGATAGGTATTTTCATAGCAAATATTTGGAAGTTTTTTCTAAATGATTTTACTTTTTTGTATAGGATGATAATGATTGATATTATTATTACTAAGCCACCTATGATTAAGGCAAAGTTAGTGTCAAAGAATTTACTTAAGTTTAAAATCCATAGTGTATAACCATTTAGGGTTGCACCAGTTGATGCGTATACGTCTTCAAATTGGGGGATAACATATAGCATGATAAAGACAATTACAGCGATGGAAAAGACAGAGATGATTGCTGGATAACTCATGGCATTTATCATGGCTTTTCTGGTGTTTTCTACTTCTGTATAGTAGTTTGCTAGATCATCTAAGGTTTCTTCTAGTTCACCAGTGGCTTCAGCAGCTTTGACCATACTTATAAGTAATGCTGGAAATGAGTTTCTTTGCTTTTCTAGAGAACTTGAAAAGGATTCACCTAGAGTTAGGTTGTAAATTATTGAGTCAAAGACTTTTTTCTTTCTGGGATTTTTACTCATTTGTTTACCTAGAATTCGCATTGAATCTGTTAAAGTTATGCCGGCTTTAAGATATGTAGATAACTGAGTTAGCCAGAATATTAGGTCTTTGTTTTTGAAACGAAAATTATTAAATTCTGATGGGCCATAGAAAAGTTCAATATATTTGCTGGTTTCAATTGATAGAACGGTATAACCTTCACCAGTTAGATAGGTATATACTTCCATTTTTGAATATGCATAGAATGTGTTTGTTACTTTTTTACCAGAACTATCTAAAGCAACGTATTTGTAAGTTACTGGCTTTTCACTTCTTTCAGTATCAGTTTGAAGAGCTGCAATTAGATTTTTGTTTTGAGCTAGGTCTTTTTCTTTTTGTTTTTTAACAAATGAAAGATTATTATAGAATCTGTTCCATTTATCTTCAAGAGTTTCTGTATATTCTATTTTGTATGGATCGTCTTTTTTGATTTCTTTTTTTTCTTCACCTTTGAATGCAGATGTGCCACTATCTAGGTTTACTTCTTCTTCAACCATTTCTTTAACGCCTGAATTTTTTCTAGCGTTTTCTTCATATTTGCTATATGCTTTATCCCCTATTTTATTAAATATAAAGATAAATGGGTATAGTAAAGCGTATAGTGTGTAATAGATTCCAAGTACTTCATATTTTAGGAGATTTATGGGAAATAACAAGATTTTAATTATTGGGCTTTGCTTTTTCATTTGACCTCCTAGTTTATTCTAAGAGTATTATAGCATAGTTTTTTAAGTTGTTAAAGTAAAAAGAATTGCTTGCATAAATTATATTAGGTGATGTGTGTGTTTGGTAGCAGTTTTGTGAGGTTTCTTCCTTGGATTAGTAAGGGACTTAATGTAGCTAGGAACGTTATTCCACTTTATGAGGGAGCTAAACCGGTTATTAGTGGAGCTAAGAAGTTTTTAAATAGATTTAATAATCATGGTGCTAGTGTCAATGAAAATGCAATATCTAAAGAGAGGATTATTATTGATTATCCTAGAGATAAAAAAGTTATAAAGCAGGTTAAAAGTGAGTCAGTAAAAAAAACTTCGGGTGGTCCAAAGTTCTTTATTTAAGCTCTTTTTCAATTATATCCATATATTCTTTTTGTCTTGATTCTAACGTATTTTGATCTTTAGCTTCAAATCTTAATGTTATCATTGGGCCAGTGTTTGAGCATCTTACTAAAGCAAAGCCATCTGTGTAATTTACGCGTACTCCGTCTGATGTGTTGCAGTTATAATTTTTATCTAGAGCATATTTTTTGACTTTTTCGACGATTTCCCTTTTTTTATCGTCTGGAGCGTTTAACCTTATTTCTGGAGTACTAACATATTTGGTAAATCCGTCAAGAAGGTTATCTGCTTTAATACCTTTATTCATTAGAAGTTCTGCTGTTCTTAGGCCTGCATACAAGCCGTCGTCATAACCATAGTATTTATCTCTAAAGAAGATGTGTCCAGAAAACTCTCCACCAACTAGGGCATCTTCATCATGAGTTACTGACTCGATGTAGGCTGAACCATTTTTTACCATTATAGGTACTGCCCCAATTTTTTTTAAATCTTCTTCTAGGGCACATGAGCATTTAACGTCTAAGATAACTTTTTTCTTGTCAGTGTTTGGGATGATTTCTCTAGCAAAGATGCCGATTAAAAGGTCTGTACCAATAGTGGTTCCGGTGTTTGTGACGATACCTACTCTGTCTGCATCTCCGTCAATACCGATACCTAAATCGAAGTTTCTCGTACGTACTACCGATTTTAACCATTTTAGGTTGTTTTCGTCATTTGGATCGGGATTATGAATTGGGAATGAGCCATCACTGTCACAGTTTAGAAATGTTACTTCTTTGAATAGTTTTGAGTAAAGTTTTTTGACAATAATAGATGCTGTTCCATTACCACAATCTACTACTACTTTTTGATTTATTTTAGGAAATTTGTCTAGTAGCATGTTTAGATATTCTTCTTTTATATTGTCTTCCTTAATAGTTCCTGAACCTGATGTGAATTCTTCAGTTTTGACTAGATTATAGATTTCTTCTAGGTTCTCCCTTCTTAAATGAAGGTAGTCTTTACCAAATATTTTAAAGCCGTTATCTTCTTTTTGATTGTGGCTTGCAGTAATCATGATACCATTTTGCTCTTTTCTAGTGATGCAAGCATAATTTAACATGGGTGTTGTTACTAGGCCAATATCAGTTATGTTTATGCCAGTGCTTAATAATCCTTCGATTAGACCAGAATTTAGTTCTTCACTGCTAAGTCTGTTGTCATGACCAATTATACATGAGTCTTCATCATGGCTTTTTAGGTATGTTCCGTAGGCTTTACCTACTCTTATAGCAATTTCTTTGTTGATATCTTGTGGATAAGTTCCTCTTATATCGTTTTCTCTTAATATATTGTAGTTCATAGTCTCACCTATTTTAATTATATAATAAAAAAAGAGTAATTTTTAGTTTTTGTTACTCTTTTTCTTTTATTTTACACATCTTCTAAAATTAGGTCTTTACTTTCTTTCATTTCTTTGGGGATTGCTATATCCATATATTTAAGAATTGTTGGAGCAATGTTTGTTAAGTCTCCTTTTTCCTTTAAGGTTATTTTCTTATCTAAAAGAATGAATGGTACTGGACTCGTTGTATGGGTCGTTACTATTTCTCCATTATCGTCAATCATGATGTCACAGTTTCCGTGATCAGCAGTAATCATTACTGTGTAGAAGTTATCTTGAGCTGATTCTACGACTGTTTGTAAGATCTTGTCTAGTGCTCTAAGACTTGTTACTGTTGCATCCATATTACCAGTATGACCTAACATGTCTGGGTTTGCATAGTTCACTAGAATAAAGTCAAAATCATTTTCTAAGCATTTTTTTACTTGTTTAGTTACATCGATTGCACTCATAAGTGGTGTTTCGTCATAAGTAGCAACGTTTGGACTTGGTATAAGATAGTTTGTACACATTGGGAATTTTTTACTTTTTTCGGCATTAAAGAAGTATGTTACGTGGTTATATTTTTCGGTTTCTGCTACTCTTGCTTGAGAAAGTTTTAGATCTGAGAAATACTCCCCTATTGGGTATAAGTTATCTGGATTTGCAAGGATGAAGAAGTGTTTGACGTTTACGACATCGTCTTGTTTGAACATCATGTACGATTTAAAGTTAGATAGATTTTTAGTTTTAAATTCTTTAAAGTCCGGATTATTTATGGCATTTAGAATTTGTCTTGCTCTATCTGGTCTAAAGTTGAGCCATAAAAGAGCATCATTATCGTTTATTGGATTTTTACCATTTACGAGCATTGGTGGTAAAAATTCGTCAGTGATATTTTTTCTATATAGGTTATTTATGGCGGTTTCATAGTTTAGGATGTTAAAACCTACGCCATTTATTACTAAGTTATAATATTTTTCGGTTCTGTCCCATTTGTTGTCTCTATCCATTGCATAGTATCTACCGCAGATTGAACCAATGATGCCATTATTTTCTTTTAAAACTTCTTCTATTTGTTTAAGGTATTTAACGCTTGTTTTTCTTCCAGTGTCTCTTCCATCAGTTATGGCGTGGAATACCATCTTTTTAACGCCTTTTTCTTTAAGAATTGGTATAAGTTTTAACATATAGGAAATACTACTATGGACACCACCATCAGATAGTAAGCCCATTAAGTGCAGAGTTCCCCCAGTTGTTTCTAAGTGCGTTATCATATCATTAAAGTTTTCGTTGTTTAGAATTTCTCTATTTTCAATATTTTCATTAATAATGGTTATTTTTTGTTTTATTTTTTTGCCTAGACCAATTACTTCATGGCAAACTTCTGAGTTACCGAATTGTCCTTTTGGAAGGCCTACTGCTTCGCCAGATGATTCTAGGGTGCTGTGAGGATATTCTTCCCATAGTTTATTAAAGTACGTCATGTTTGCTTTTTTTACAGCATTACCATGTTCATCTTCTCTTAAGCCAAAGCCATCTAATATAATTAAAAGTATTTTTTTCATATTGTCACCTTCTTTATTATTTTATCATAATATTTTTTAAAAAAACATATATTTTTTTAGCACTCTCTATTGACAAGTGCTAATTATGGAGTATAATATTATATGTAAACTTGATTGGAGGGGTGAATATGAATAACAATGAGTTTGAAGAAGGACTTAAGAATCCTTTAGAAAAGTATGGACGTGATATATGTGCTCTTGCTAAGGACGGGAAAATAGATCCGGTTATTGGCAGAGATGATGAGGTCCGTTCTATTACAAGAATATTATCAAGAAAGACGAAGAATAACCCTGTTCTTATTGGTGAGCCAGGTGTTGGTAAGACAGCTATAGTTGAAGGGCTTGCACAAAGAATTATTAAAGGAGATGTTCCTAGTAGTTTAAAGAATAAACGTATTTGGGAACTTGATATGTCTGCTCTTATTGCTGGTGCTAAATATCGTGGTGAGTTTGAGGAAAGACTAAAAGCTGTATTAAAAGCTGTTAAGGATTCTGATGGCGAAATTATTATGTTTATTGATGAAATACATATGATAGTTGGTACAGGTGCTTTAGAGGGTGCTATGGATGCTGGTAATATTTTAAAGCCAATGCTTGCCAGAGGTGAGTTACACTGCATAGGAGCTACTACTTTAAATGAGTATCGTAAGTATATAGAGAAAGATGCTGCTTTAGAAAGACGTTTTCAAAAGGTACTTGTTAGTGAGCCATCTGTAATTGATACGATTACAATACTTCGTGGTTTAAAGAATAGATTTGAAGTTTATCATGGAGTTACTATTAAGGATAAAGCTTTGGTTGCAGCTGCTACAATGAGTGATAGATATATTACAGATAGATTCTTACCAGATAAAGCTATAGATTTAGTTGATGAGGCTTGTGCGACTATTAAAGTTCAGTTAGAGTCAGTCCCTACTTCACTTGATAATTTGACTAGAAGTATTTTAAGACTTCAGGTTGAAAAAGAAGCTTTGAAGAAAGAAAAGGATAAGTTTTCTAAGGAAAGAATTAATGAGATTGATGAGAAGTTAAAAGATTTACAAGCTAAGGAAGCTAAACTTAGAAGTGACTGGGAAGATGAAAAACGAGTTAATAATTTAATAAATAAGAAAAAGGAAGAAATTGAGAATGCTAGACGTGAGCTAGAGTATGCTGAGGCTAGATATGATTTAGATACTGTTGCTAGATTACAACATGGTACTATTCCTAAACTTGAGAAGGAACTAGCTGATTTAAAGTTAGAAGATAAGAATGCAATATTAAGTGATGTTGTTGATGATGAGTCTATTGCAAGAATTGTTTCTAAGTGGACAAATATTCCTGTAAGTAAGCTTGCTAGTAGTGAAAAAGATAAGTTACTACATTTAGAGGATAATTTAAAGATACGTGTTAAGGGTCAAGATGAAGCATTACATTTAGTTAGTGAAGCAATTATAAGAGCTAGAGCAGGCATTAAAGATCCTAATAGACCAATTGGTTCATTTATCTTTTTAGGGCCTACTGGTGTTGGTAAGACTGAGGTTGCTAAAGCGCTTGCTTATGAGTTATTTGATGATGAAAGACATATGGTTCGTATTGATATGAGCGAGTATATGGAAGCACATTCTGTTTCTAGATTAGTTGGTGCGCCTCCAGGATATGTAGGTTATGATGAAGGTGGTCAGCTTACTGAGGCAGTAAGACGTAATCCATATAGTATTATCTTATTTGATGAGATTGAGAAAGCTCATAAAGATGTGTTTAATATACTACTACAGATATTAGATGATGGTAGAATTACTGATTCACAAGGTAGAACTGTTGATTTTAAGAATACAATTATTATTATGACTTCTAATTTAGGTAGTGAGTATATTTTAGATAATAGTGCGAATAAGAATGAACTTGTTATGGGAGAACTTAGAAAAACATTTAAACCTGAGTTTATTAATCGTATAGATGAGGTTATTGTGTTTAATTCATTATCTAAGAATGTTGTTTATGATATTTTAGATAAGATTGTTAAGGAAACTGAGGCTAGATTAAGTGATAAGAAGATAAGATTAATTCTTACTGATAAAGCTAAAGATTATATTATAGATAATTCTTATGATGAGAATTATGGTGCTAGACCTATTAAGAGATATGTTAGTCGTAATTTAGAGTCTATGCTTGCTAAAGCAATTATTCTTGATGAGATTAAATATGATAGTGAGGTTATTATTGATGTTAAAGATAATGAACTCATAATAAAAGCGGACAAGTAGTCCGCTTTTTTAGATTCTATTACCAGTATAGGCGTTTATGTAGAACAAATAGCAGTTGTAGCAGAATAATGGTTTTCTATATTCATAGAACTCGATGGCATCTGGGTCATATGGCTTTTTGGTAAAGTCTTGAAAGTTTAGTCTAAAGTAATCTTTAAGATTTTCAATATCACTGAATTTTCTGATACCTTTTTGACCTTCCCATGATGCTTCGAACCAGTACATTTGGTCATCTACAGTGATTGTGGTAAAGGTGTGGCATGGTGAACCACCCTTTTTATTTTTAATTACGGCCATTATGGTATGATTTTCGATTTTATGTTTATTAAAGAAGTGTCTTTCTAACTCACAGAGTTCCCAGCATATAGCATAACCACTTTCTTCTATTTTATTGTAGGGTTGCATTTTATATTCTCTTGCAAATATTTGTGGTTCTATTTTTGGATGAAGGCGCCCTTCTTTGTCATGCCAACCATATTTTATTTTTAATAATTTATTATAAAATTCTTCTATTTCTTTCATGTTTCTCCTTGTAAAAAGAACATCAAAAAGATGTTCTAACTATATATTTTAACTTTTACAGTTGCTCTTTTTGGTACAAGTGTGATTCTTACATCGTCCGAACTAACTTTTACAGGTACGTCGTATGTTCCTGGACCATATCCACTTAAGTCAATGTAAGCTTTAATCTTTGATGTGTCAACAGTGTCTAGTACACTTGATACACCTTTAGCAATTACTTCAATTGTTCTATCTTCTTCGCTTATTGCATTAACTGAGTAGCCTGTTCCAAGATTGATAGATTCAATAATAATATTACTAAATTCTTTACTTGATTCAGTATCTAGTTTAACTTCAACGGTTGTATTTGTTTCACTTAGATATCTTACTCCGGCTGGTTTAGTTAATGTTACATTAAATTTCTTATCAGAGTTTAGTTTGTTAATATCAATTTTTGCTTCAATGTATGATAGTTTTTTAATTTCGGCTTCATCGCCATATACTCCTACTTTGCTTACTGAACTTGTAACGTTTGATAGAGCATAACCACTATTTATGGTTCCAGTTGTTACTACTTTAACTGGTAATTCTACATAGTATGAGTCAACAGTTACTGATGCACTAATCTTTGCCGGAACGATTTCAACGTTATCAATTTTTTTACCATCAGAGCCATAAGCAACTAAGATGATTGAATCTACGGTAAATGTTCCTTTTTCAGTTAGTTTAGCTGCTTCTAAGTCAATTAGGGCTTTTACTTTAGCAACTTTATCTAGGGTTTCTTTGCTGCCTTTTACGATTACTTCGTTTCTATCTAGTTCAACTGATTTAATGCTTAATTTCTTATCTAGTTTGTCTTCGTTTAACAAGTCATAGTCAAGTGTTTTAACATCACTTACTTTTTCACTTATTTTTACAGTGACTGTTCCTGGGTCTAATTTGTAATCTACTGATTCAACACTATGATTGTATTTTAGTTTTACTTTATATGTTCCTACTCCATAACCACTTAAGTCCATTACTACTTCGTGTTCGCCAAGTTGTTTTGCCAGATATAAAGAACTTTTTCTACCAATAAGGGTAATATCTACTGTTTCTGGTACACCATCAACAACATATGCTTCTTCATTATATATAACGTTTACTGGTTGATCTGATAAGATTTCAGCTTCGTCAGTTACTAGGTTAATTGCTTTAGTATCAATTAGAACAAATAAAGCAATTGCACTAAATAGAGATATGTATAATAAAACGTTTGGTCTATTAAGAAGACGCTCTATTTTACCACTATTGTTTTTAGAAAGTTCACTTAGACGATAAATTAATCTACTTATTGGGGTAACTATTAATCTATCTATGAATCTATATATGGCTTTAAAGAAGAGTATGATTGGTTTAAATATTTTATTCATCTTCTTCACCTTCTTCATTTACATCTGCATCGTAGAAAACTTCCATTTTTGGTTTTAGTTCTTCAAGAAGCATTATTTTAAATTCTTCTAGGGTTAAATTGTAGTTAATGTTGCCATCGACTGCGATTGATATTGCTCCTGTTTCTTCTGATACGATTAAAGCAATAGCATCTGTTTCTTCAGCTACGCCTAAAGCTGCACGATGTCTTGTTCCTAATTTTTTACTTACATTAGGGTTCATACTTGTTTTAAATACTGCTCCAGCACATGTTATGCGGTCACCTTGAATAATTACACCGCCATCATGTAATGGGTTTGGTGGGAAGAAGATCGCTTCAAGTAAAGGAGCTGTTATGTCTGAATAGATTTTATTTGCTGGCTGAATGTATTCTTGTAAAGATACGTTTCTTTCAATAACGATAAGTGCTCCAATACGATTTCTTTTTAGATATTCTACTGCAGTAGTAATTTCGAATACAGCTCTTTCTCTTTGGTCTGCTGTTAATACCTTATGTCTTCCTAGAAGTTGGCTTCTACCAATAGTTTCAAGGACCGTTCTAATTTCTGGTTGAAAGATAATTATTAATGCAAGCGGTCCCCATGAGATAACATACTCTAAAAGTAAACCAATTGTATATAGATTTAGCCAATCACTTAATAATTTGATTGCTATTATAATAATAATTCCTTTAAATATAAGTACTAATTTAACATTGTTTTTTAAATTCTTTAATAAGTAGTAGAACATTAACCATACTAGACTAATGTCAATTATTTTTGTTATGATTTCCCATATTGATGTGAAAGTCATTTATATCACTCCTTAGCATTTTTATTATAACAAATAATAAACCAAATATCTACGTTTAATTATGAATTAGTGAAAAAGGAAGACTTTAATTGTTGTCTTCCTTTGATTCTTCTTCCTCTTTTGTTTCTTCAATTTCTGGTATAAAATTCTCATTTTCTGGACTTTCTTGTACCATTTCTTCTTTGACATCTTCTTGGCGACTACTTGACTCATTGTTTTCACCTTTTTTACGTTTCTTTTCCGTGTCAACCATATATCCAATTAGAGCAAATAATAAGAAAGCAGCAATAATAATTATTAAAAAATAGTTTTTTGCGATAAACTCCATTTTATTCCTCCTTATATATTATACTCTTTATTCGATTGTTAATGTCTGTCCTTTAGGTTGAATTTGAATGAATGTATTCCCATCGTTTACTACTAGTTTTTCTCCATTTTGATATTTATAGATTGTTTGTGATTTTCTACTCTTCTTTTCCCAGGTTATAGGTACTGCGATTCCTTCTGAAATATAGTATCCTGTTCCTGAGCCAATATTTTCTAAGCCTTGTCTACCTTTGTTTTCAACATCATCAAGAGTATAATTTTTTACTTGATAAGTAATGATGTTTTTAAATCTGTATGTTTGTTTTGTTACGTAGTCAGTGTGTTCTTTACCATTTACACTTCTTAAATATAGTTTTGTTTCTGGATCATATTTATATGAAGATGTAACTGCATTTGAATATTTGATTGAAACATTATTTGCAGTAGTTTGTCCTTCATATTTTGTTAAGTCTAGAGAGTCTGCACTATATGTTAATAGTAAGTTACTTTTACGTTCAGTTCTTTTTGAACCGATTCCTTTATTTAATTTTTCGATGCTTGTAAATAGTGTGTGCTCTGATGATACGTTAAGGGATTTATCTCTCCATCCGGTTTTAGAGTTATCTACTTCTATTCTATCTACTCCTAAAGTACCAAAGTCAGATGCTGCTTGAGGGCTTTTTCCGTGATGAACATAGATTGCATCATTTTCTAGAGCATAGTCTAAGTAATAATGTCTTGCACTTCTAATTGATCCTATTCTTTCAGTTGATTGGTCTAAAAATAGTGCCATATATCTTGTTAAGCCACCTTCAACAATCATTTCATATATAATATAAGCATCTTGTAAGCCACTTTGTAGAGGTCTAGCAACACCGATATTATTAATCATTACCGCATACGGTCTTGATTTTGTATCTGGATTTACTATTTTAATTTTTTGTGCTGCTTCAGTTGTTTTCGGAGTACCATGATTGTTTGCAGGTTTTTCCGATTTATCTTTCTTTAATACGCTCACAACAATTATTGCAATTATTAAAACAATGATTGCTAGGATTAAATAACCATACTTTTTATTCTTTAGATTAAATTTTTTCATCTTTCTATCACCTAAGTTAATAATAACATAAAGTGAATGTTTTTTAAATATTTAAATTGTATAAAATAAATGTTTTTGATATACTTATGGTGAGGTGAAAATATGGATAATATTAAAAAGATGCTTGAAAATCCAATAGCAAGAAATGCAATAATGGGACTCGGAATATTTATGATTATAGTTATAATAATTGTACTAATTGCTTCTTGCTCTGGAGGCGGAAAGTTAACTTATGAGGAGTTAGAAGCTAAGATGATATATAGTGCTAAGAAATATTATGTAACTAATAGTTCTAATTTGCCTAGTAAGGATAAGGATAAAGTTGAGTTATCACTGCAAACATTAATTGATGGTGGTTATGTTAAAGAAACTTCTAAAATTACTAAAGATAAGGTTAGTTGTACTGGAAAAGTTATTGTTGTAAATAATAATGGTAATTATTTATATTCTCCTTATTTAGATTGTGGCAGCAATTATAAGACTAAGTATTTGGAAGATGTTATTAAAGATGAAGCCAATGTTGTTACTTCTGGTAATGGATTATATAAAAGTGGTACTGGTTATATTTTTAAAGGCGATAACGTTAATAATATTTTAATTTTAAATGAAGTTAAGTATATGATTATGAGTATTGATGAATCCGGCATTAGAGTTGTTGATACAACTAAGAGAGAATCAGTTGCATGGGATGATCGTTATAATGTTGATAAGCAAGGTTCTATGGGAATTAACGATTATGTTTCTAATAATATAAATAGTAGAATTAAAGATACACTTGAGGAAATATATAAAAATGATGAAGTTTATCCGAAGGATATAAAAGGATATTTTACTACTAATAGTATATGTATTGATAAAGTTTCTATTGATGAGGTTAAGAGTAATGATGGTTGTGGCAAAAAGTTAGATGGACAGGTATTTAGTCTTCTTACTGCAAATGATTTCTTTAAACCAAGTTTAGATGAGAATTGTGCTACAAATAATAAGGCATGCGTGAATTATAACTATTTATCTTCTTTAGGTAATAGTTGGACCATTACTGCTGATAAAGACACAAGTTATAAAGTTTATAAAATTACTAGTGGTGACTTAGAACTTAAGAATGCTTCTGGTATGGCCACTTATAAGATTGTTACCTATTTAGATAAGAATGTATTATATGCTTCTGGTGATGGTAGTGAAACTAATCCTTATGTAGTTAAAACTTACATAGAAAAGTAAAAAGAACCTTCGTGGTTCTTTTAATTTTGTTGCCATTTTGCGGTAAGGATTATGTTTGATGTTACTGGTGTGTTAAAGTCATATTCTTTATTATTATAATACCAACCCAAGAATGTATATCCTTCTTTTGTAGGCGTTTGTGGTCTAGTTGCTTTTTCACCTAGTTTTAATGTTTGAGTTGGAATGCTTGCTGCTTTGTCTGTATCAAATACAACATAGTATTTCTTTTCTTTAGTAATAACTTTTGTTATGTATTCCACTTTCTTAGTTGTAGCTGGTCTTTGATTGTTTGAAGTATTATTTGTATTATTATTTGCTTTTTTAGTCGTTGTTTTTTTAGTTGTGGTTGTGGTAGTTTCATTGCATTTTGTTTCTTCACACATGGTTTTATATATGTAAATAGTGTCTTCTTCATTACCACATTTTAAGTATACTTCTACTTCATATTCATTGCCATTTTTAGTCGCTTCTATGTAACTATTTTCTTCATCACATTCTTTTCCTTTAGAGTCCTGTAATTTACTAATTTTACCGGATACAATTAAATCACTTAATGTTACTACTTTAGTATCATTTTCTTTTTCTGGTAAATTATTATTTTGAAAATAGTTAATACTTACATCTTTTAATTTGGTAAGATTGCTAGTAAAACTTTCACTATGACTTTTCTGCTTTGTAGGTAATAGTTTTATTACTAATATTACTACTAATATAATAATTGCAAATTTGAGTAAGAATCCTTTCCAGTCAAATTTAATCTTTGTTTCTTCGTACATGTTATTCCCCTGCTTTCTATATGACCTTTCATATAATTTTTATGATAGCAGAATTGTATTTAAAAAGCAAGAAGATTATTCCTGCTCATTAAATTTTTTTAGTTTGTTAAGTTCTTCTAAATAATCACTTTTTCTAAGGTGTTCTAAGGTTACATCTATCTGTTTATTTGCCTTAATTTCATCTGGAGATGTTCCTTTACCTGCTATTTGATTTACTGTTTTTTTGCTATATACTAGTTTAATTATTTTGATGACATCATATATAATAACTCCAAGTGCTGGTAACAATACAACAATGAACCATCCCATTTTTGTAGCGATAAAGCCTTGAATTTTTCCTACCCCTGGTAATTTAATTGCTACTTTACCGATTATGTCATCATATTTAGCAGTTGCACTATCCGCAGAAGGGTTAAAATCTCCTTTGGTAACATATTCGTATGTACCATCATCATTTTTAATAATATTTATAACTCTATGGGTTACTGTTAAACCTTTACTGATTGAACTTGTAGAGTTAAATGTTATAACATCACCTACTTTTATAGACTCTGGCGATTTAACTCTTATATTAACAATTACATCATCTACTTTAATATTGGGTTCCATAGATCCGGTTGCAATGTTATATAGAGAGAATAATGGTCTATATTCGGGGTTCTTAACGACTATTCTTGCTGCTATTACATAGTAAATTAAAAACATACCAATAATGATTAAAAGTATTAATACTGCTGTAGATAGAAGTTTACCAACGTAAGTTAGGGCATTTTTAATTTTTATATATGCAGATTTTTCTACTTGTTCCATAACTCACCTTCTTACTCTATTTCTATGTTTATTATATAAAATCTTTTATTAAAGTTCAAGAAGTTTAGTTCTATTTTTTGTAAAGAATTATGTTTTATACAAAATAAAAAAGCCCGAAGGCTAATTTAGTTTTTAATTACTTTGTAATTTCAGCTGTTCCGATTTCAACCTTAGCACCAAATACTTTGTTTTTATCAGTATCTTGGTTAATATGGTTATCTGGGAAATAGATGTTTAAATCATAATTATGAATAGTATCTGTTCCTGGTAAGAAATATCCGTTACCAATTACAGTAGCTTCAGCAGCTCCAGTTTTAACATCAACCCAAGTTGCAACTTGTGCTAATTCACCAGTTCCAGCGTTTCCACCCTTTTTTTCTCCAACTAGTGTATACTTAATTGCGCCAGTTGAAAATTCATTTTTAGTAACTACTAATTTAATAGTATATGGCATTTTCATATTATCTGTTGCTAAAGTTGTATTAGTACCAGTTAATGTGAATTTTTTAGTTGCTACTGGAGAATATTGAGCTTGGTCACAGTAATATCCATCAGTTTCATTAACTTTGTTATCTGGGCATTCTACGGCAGCCTTTGTTGGTTCAAATCCTTCTGTAGTTTGAACAGTATTACCATTAGTAAAGTTAATCTTTAAAACACCTGCATTCATTTTAACTGTAGTTGCACTTTCGCCACCACCAACTTGAGCAGTGAAGTATGCGAATGTTGCTCCGATAACAGCTACTAATAGAGTTGCTACACCAATAACAGTTAATAGTAATGTATTAGTTTTTGAATTATCTTTCATATTGTCCTCCTTCTATCAATTTTATTGTGTAATTTCAGTAATTGCAATGTGTCCTTTAAATTGAGCACCTTGGTTAGCGTTTTGGTCTTCACCAGTATCTTTAAAGAACATTGATAATGTGTAAGTTTGAGTTACTTCTTGTGTATCATTACCATAAATAGTTGCGTCGCCAAACACGATGTCCTTTGATGGGTCGGCAATTTGTGTTTCAGTAGCAGTAGGCATTGTACCTTTTGAAGCAGCATTTGCTTCTGTAGCAGTTAGTGTATATGATAATGCGTTTGCTTGGAATCTCTTAACATGTCCAGCACCATCAGATATAGTTGCGTCTTCAGTTGTATCATTATCATCAATTACAAGAGTAATTTTATACTTTGTAGACACGCCTTTAGTAGCAGTTGTTTTAATTGAGAATGTTTTAGTTCCCCATGCTTCTGCTTTTGGATAAATTCCTGTAGCAGTAATGTCTGCTCCACCGTTAAACTCAGTACCAACTGTTGCTGATCTTACTGTGTATTCTTTTTCATTATCAGTACCTGTTAATTGTGCACTGAAGTAAGCAAATGTTGCTCCAACTACAGCAATTAATAGTGTTGCAATACCGATTATAGTTAGCATTACAGTATTATTTTTCCCTTCGCTCATTTTTGTATCCTCCTTTACTATATACAGAATATCATTTTTAAAAAATTAAATCAATAAGTTTTTAAATTTTTTTTAATTTTTTAGCAAAATTTTTTTTTATTTGAGATTTTATATTTCGACAATTTTGAAAGTAAAAAAAATGAATATTTTGTACATTCATTTTTTAAATTCATTTGCTTTTGATATGTAAAAATAGAACTTTGTTCCTTTATTTTTGGTACTTTCAACACCATATTTAAAATTGTGTTTTACTAAAATATTTTGAACAATCGATAACCCTAGTCCAGTTCCTACTACATTTCGTTTATGGTTCTTTTCGTTTTTATAATATTTAGTCCATATCTGCTCTATATCTTTTTTATCAATACCTTTTCCAGTATCAATTACCTCTACTAAATAATTATTCTTGTTTTCGATGATATTTATTTTTACTGTTAAGTCTTCTCCTGTGTAATTAATAGCGTTATTTATTAAGTTATATAAAACTTGATTTATCTTATTTATATCTGCATGAACTACAGCAATTTCCGGTGCATTTAGGATTAGTTTGTAATTTTCAGTTTCTTTAATAATTTGATATCTATTTAGAATTGATTTTACTTCTTCAACTAGGTCATAGTCTTCTAAGATAAGTTCCTCCTTATTGTTTTCTAATTTTGATAAATTTAGGATATCGTTTACAAGAATGTTTAGTCTGTCGGCTTCTTGAATAATTATACTTAGGTTTTCGTTTCTTTTATCTTTGTCATTGTAGTTGATATCGCGTGCCATTTCAGCATATGCTTTAATCATGGTTAAGGGTGTTTTTAAATCATGAGATACGTTTGCCATTAGATCTTTCCTAAGTTCATCTGTGTTTTTAATTTCACTTTTAGCATAGTTTAAGGTTGTTCTTAATTCGTCTAATTCTTTAATGTTATATATTTCTTCATCAGGTTCATAGTTTCCCTTGGCCATTTCTTTGGCTTTACTTGTGATTTTTAATATTGGTTTATTTAACATATCGGATACTAGAATTGACATGATGCCAGATAGAATTATTACGATAAAGGTTATGTATATTAACTGACCACTTAAAACATTGGTTGTACTATTAACGTCTTCTAGTTTAGTGTTTAAAATTATATATATATTATCATTTAATTTTAGACCGTATATAATACTTTTGGAATCATATCTGGGGTCAATTATTTTTATTAGACTTTTTTTAGATGTTCCTGTTATAATTTTATTTTTGGCATTTATGATTTTAGTGTTGTTTGAATTTAATATGCAGTCTTTATTTTGAGTGTTATAACCATATATTTTATCTCCATAATAAACTTCAGCACACATATCATTGTTGTAAATTTCTTCTTCTAAGTTTTCTAGATTATTTTCGGAAATTTTGGATGCAACTTCAATTATTTTGTTATACTGATATCTTTCAAAAAAAATCTTTAAAAATACTATTTGAAATAGCCAAAGAAGAAGTAAGATTATTGCTGAGTATGATAGAAGGTATATAAAGGTTTTCTTTCTAATACTATTACTCCCTGTATTCAAATTTATAACCTACCTTTCTAATTGTTTTTATGTTATCTCGGTAGTTTTTAAGTTTGCTTCTAAGAAGTTTGATGTGAGCGTCAATTGTGCGGTCATCGGCTTCGTAGTCGTATCCCCATATTTTATTTATGATTACTTCTCTTGTTAATGCTATATTAAGGTTAGTTAAAAATAATTTAAGAAGTTCAAACTGAGTATGGGTTAGTTCAATTATTTCGTCATTAATAGAGACCTCTCTTGTTAGGTTATTTAATTTGATTGTTCCGACTGAAATGATATCATCACCTTTTTGCCTTTTGGTTACTGCTTTAATTCTAGCAATTAATTCTTTTGGACTAAATGGTTTAATCACATAGTCATCTATTCCCAGATCAAAGCCATTTAGTTTGTCTTCTTCCATGGTACGTGCTGATAGCACTATTACGGGTACGTCTTTAATTTTTTTAATCTCTCTTATTGCACTAAAGCCATCTCTTTTTGGCATCATGATATCCATTACGATAACGTCATAATCTTTTGATAAAGCTTTTTCGATTGCTTCATCGCCATCTTCTGCTTCATCAACCTCATAATTTTCTAATTTGGCATATTCTTTTATTACGTTTCTAATTAGTTCTTCGTCATCAACAATTAACAATTTCACATTTATCACCTTGAGTTATATTATATCAAATTTATGAAGATTATATGAAAAAAACTAGAATTAATCTAGCTTAACGTTTGTGTAAATTGCACTTACATCATCGATTGCATCTAGTAAGTTATATAGTTTATCATATATTTCTTTGTCTTCACCAGTTAGGGTTACTTCTTCTTTAGCAAACATACCTACCTCGTCGTAAGTGTACTCAATTCCTGGGATAATTTTTTCAAGTTCTTCTTTGACTTTGTTAATATCTTTGGGATTGGCAGTAATTGTTATTTCACCATCATTTGATTCTAAGTCAATAATTTCAATTCCAGCATTAAGTAGTTCTTCAAAGATTTTTTCTTCTTCGTTACTTTTAAAAGATATAATTGCTAAGTAGTCATAATTATATGATACTGAATTAGTTACTCCTAAACTTTTATGTACTTTATTAAAAGCAGCTCTTATTTCACCTACTGTACGGTTTACATTATCTGTTAGGGTTTTGATAATAAAAGTACTTGCTCCTGGTCCGAATCCTTCATAGATGACTTCTGTGTAATCTTCGCCACCTGCTCCTTTTGCTTTATCTATTGCTCTTTTAATAATGTCCATAGGTACTTGTTCTTTTTTAGCTTTTTCGACTAAATGTTTAAGGTTAACATTAGATTCTAGTTCTGGCACTCCCTTTTTTGCGGCTAGATAAATTTCTTTTGCGTAGTTACTATATAGTTTTGCTTTAACTGCTCCATTTTTTTGGATGCTTGCTTTTCTTACTTCGTATGCTCTTCCCATACTTCTCACCTTCCGTTCTTATGTATTATAATAAAATTTAAAATAATTTACAATCTTTTATAAATGTTTTTAGGGATTTGTCCTTAATTTCCGTGTGTTTTAATTTAAATATTAGATGCGTTGGATTGTATATTTTGAAACGTTCTAAATCTTCTTTTTTGAGAATGTCCTCAAGAATTTTGATTACAAGGATTTTTGTATCTAGTGTGCGATATTTGAATTTTAACTTAATTATTAAATCTTCATTTACTTTTCTAATTAATTTTTCATAATATTTATTTGATTTGTTTTTAAAGTAGTATTTATTTCCGTCTAAATTATCTAAAACTTTTAAGGTGTCATAGTATCCTAACTTCATATTATGAATGTTGCTTTCTTTATCAAAAAGAATTATTGAGCCTAGATTTTCACTTGGTTTTATTTCAATGACTTTAGTTTCTTTTTTTAGTTTATTGTGACTGATGCCGATTCCTTTTATTCTTATTGAGTATATTGTGTCACAGCCGTAGTTTTCAACAAGTGATAAGGGAACGTTATTGTAAAAGCCACCATCAAGATAGTAGTTGTTATCTATTATTGGTTTATAGTTAAAGAGCGGTAAGTAGCAAGATGCCAATATGTACTCAGCCAGTTTTCCTTTAGGTATGTCATCTATTGTAAGTTCTAAAGGTTTTAGACCATCTAATTTAACTGTGATAAGTCCTAATTTTATTTTGCTTTTACGGATTTTATCTTCGTCGATTGATTCTTTTAACAAATTCAAAAATTTTGATACATCAATACCTTTATTTTTTAAGATTTTTTTTACGTTATTTACGCCTAATTCAATGTCAGTAATTTTTAAATTTTTACTTTTTATTTTTTCGGCAAGGTTACTATTTATTCCAAAAATGTCGGTTGTTGTTGTAAGCCAGAGATTAACTAATTTTTTGATGTTTCCTTGAACCATTAAAGCCGCATTGACTGAACCAATACTTGTTCCTGCAATTATTGATGGTTTTATGTGTTTTTTCTTTAAAGCAATATATGCACCTGCTTGATAGGCACCTTTTGCTCCACCACCTTCTAGGGCTATACCTAACATATTAGACCTCCTATGATAATTATTACTATACCAGTAATTATTCCAAAGATAGTTTCTTTATGCCAGTTTTCTTTTAATTCAGTTAAAAGTTCTGCTAGAAGTAGGTATAATATCATACCAATGGTTATACTTAATAGAATTCCTTGAACAAAGTCTGTTAGATTATCTTTAAATAGCATTGTAAATAATCCACCTATAAATGTGCTTAAAGTTAAAATTGTTAGGTATATCTTTTTATGCTTATTTTGTGATTTATTTAACATTGTGGAAATTTCTAGACCAAATGGAATGTTGTGCATACCGACTGCTATAGCATAAATTATTCCTGATTTTATTGAACTAGTGGCAATGCCATATATGCCAATTCCTTCAACGATATTGTGAATTATTAAAGCTATGGATGTCATTATACCAATGTGTTCTAAGTGATTTTCATGATGATGTTTTTTGCTTTCTTCAAAGTGGTCGTGATGTGGAACTAGTTTTTCTAGTAATAGTAAGATGCCTACACCAATCAAAGCACCTGAAATTATATATATTTTATTATCTAATAACTCGAATGTTTCTGGAATTATATCGATTATTAGTAATAAAATTAGAGATGAAAAAGCCATGCCGATTGAAAAGCAAATTACTTTTTTACTTCCTTTATTCATCTTATTAATTACTACACCTATTAGAAAAAATAAACCAGCAATTAATGTTAATAATAATTCTTTCATTTGTTTCTCCTTTTAAAAAAAGACTTTGTAGTCTTTATTCTGCGGCCTCATTAATCATTTCAGCATCCATTGTTACTTTTGCTGATAATGTGCCATCTAGTAATTCGAGTTGATTAGTATTAGTTTCTAATACATATATCCTTAATTCATAGTTGTTTGTTTGATTTTTATTTATAATAATATTATTTTTTAGTAATAGTGTGCTAGATGCATTTTTGAATGTGCCACTAGATATTTTGGTATTTGTATCAGAACTCCAAAGTTCCCATTTTAAATCGTTAGATGATTTTAAGTTGTCAGACAGAGTAATATCTGTTAGAGACAAACTATAGTTTATTTTGTAATCGTTACTTCCGGTTTTTACAGAAAAAATTCCTTTTGCGGCTTTATCTGCAGATGCGGTTTCACTAATTGGTAACATATCTGAAGCATTGATATAGCCATTATCTGTTGTGATTAAATCTATGTCAAATTTATTAGTTGCATTTCCGTCAATTATTGTGTTATCACCACTTACCCTTGCTAAGAAATATGCATATGAAACACTTAGAATAATTGGTACAATTACAGCAATCATTATTAAAAATTTATAATTTAATTTACTTTCCTTTTTATCTTTCATATCTAAAACCTATCTTTTCTAATATAATATTACTATATGGATGTTCTTTTTGCAAGTTTTAGTTTAAGTTCATTGTACTTTCGGCATTTAATGAGAAGTCAGCAAAATCTTTTTTTAAGTATAGTGGATATGCTGCGCATCCTATCATTGCGGCGTTATCGGTACAGTATTTAATTGGAGGTACCGTTAAGTTGACGTCATATTTATTGGCAAGTTTTTCCATTTCACTGCGTAAGTATTTATTTGCAGTTACACCACCTGCTACAATGAGTCTTTTAATGTTATATTTATTTATTGCAAGGTCAGTTTTTCTTATAAGTTCATCAATTGCAACTTTTTGAAATGATGCTGCTAAGTCGAACTTCCTTATTTCATTTCCTCTTTGTTTTTCGTTATGGACTAAATTTATTACAGCGCTTTTTAAACCACTATATGAAAAGTTTAATTCGTCATTATTCATTGGAATCGGTAAGTCATATGATGGTGTTCCTTGTTCGGCGTATTTTTCTATATTTGGTCCTCCTGGATATGGTAAGTCTAATACTCTTGCAACTTTATCATACACTTCTCCTATGGCATCGTCTAGGGTTTCACCTAGTACTTTGAATTTGTAGTCATCTTCCATAAGAACTAATTCTGTGTGACCTCCGCTTATTACAAGTGCTAAAAGAGGAAATTCCATTTTTTGAACAAGATTGTTAGCATAGATATGACCTGCTAAGTGATTTACTTTAATTAATGGCTTGTTATAAACAAGTGCTAGTGTTTTGGCGGCTTCGATTCCGACTAGTAGGCTTCCGAGTAATCCTGGTGCATATGTTACGGCAATGGCATCGACGTCTTCTACTTTCATATTAGCTTTGTTTAAAACGTCTTCTAATACCATTGTTATGTTTTCACTATGCATACGACTTGCTATTTCTGGTACAACTCCACCAAAGGCAGCGTGTGTGTCCATTTGAGTTAAAATGGTTGTTGCTATGTTATCCGTGCCATTTTTAATTATAGCCATGCTAGTTTCGTCACATGATGATTCGATTGCTAAAATATATACATCTTTTTTCATAATACTCTCTCCATTATAATTGCATCACCGTTTTGGTAATATTTCGGTCTGCGATTTATTTCTACAAATTTGTGTTTTTGATAAAATTTTATTGCTTCTTCATTATTTTCATTTACTTCTAGAAGAATTTTTTTTGCGTCTTTATTATTTTGAATTAGATTATCTAGTAGCGCTGAAGCATATCCGTTATTTCTCCACATTTTATCCACAATAATATTTTGAATTTCTAGACATTCATATATTTTAGAATAATGAAGAAATCCTTTAATTTTGTTTTTTTCTTTGACGATTATTATATTCTCATTTTCAGGAAGATTTTCGATGTGAAATAGTTTTTCAAAATTAGAGTTTAATTCAGTTCCTAAAATATTTATTTGGTTTATATCTTCTTTAGAATAATTATTTCCCATTTAGTGCTTCGATTCCTTTGATATATCTGGCTTTTACTATATGGGGATTTTGAGTTTCTATATTTTTCGAATAATTGTAAATTGCTTCGATATCTAATTTGTCATCATTAAGTTCTGTATATTCTTTATAGTTTGTATTTATAAAGTTTTCATAATCTGCTTTTGATAGATATGATAATTTGTTGATTAGTTTTCCATTATCAAAGATACCAAAGTATTTTCCTTTTGGATCAGTGATAGTTATAATCATTTTCAATGCATTTTTACCAGATGCTAAAGCTTCAATGCTTGATATTGTTTTGATTTTAATATTTAGTGTATATGCAAGCATTTTTGCTACTGTTATGCCTAAACGAACTCCAGTAAAACTTCCGGGCCCATCAATAACAATTATTTCGTTTAAATCTCTAGTTGTAATTTCGTTTTCTTTTAAAATTTCTTCAATAAGTGGTATTGTATAAATGCTATGATTTCTATTTGAAATTTGTTCTTTTTTTGTAATTATTTTTCCATCTTTTAATAGTGCGATTTCTATAAGTTCGCGGAATGTACTAATAAATAATGTGTACACGTAAATCACTTCCAAACTGGTTAATATTATACATCTTTTAGGATAAAATTGCAAAAAAGAAAAAGTAAATTCACAAAACGGAATTTACTAAATCTTCATATTTTCTGCCGAACGGTTCAAGAATTAATATTCTTGTGTTTTCATCAATTATTTTAAATTTTATTTGAAGTCTTTCTTCTGGTAGGCAGTCGCAAATCATATCTGACCATTCAATTATGCAAACGGCGTCTTTATTAAAGTAATCATTAAAGCCGATAGTTTCACAGTTATTTTCTAGACGGTATACGTCCATGTGATATAATGGCATTTCTCCACTGTTGTATTCTTTGATTAAATTAAATGTTGGACTTGTAATAGTTTCTGTTATACCGAGTGATTTTGCAAACCCCTTTACAAAAACTGTTTTTCCACTACCAAGTTCTCCGTCTAAACAGATAACCATTCCTGGAAATTTCTCTGATTCGATATTTTCTGCTAATTCCATAGTATCAGTTATACTTCTTGATGTATATTTGTATTCCATTTTCTCACCCTATTTTCATTATATATAAATCTTTTGTAGTTGTAAATAGCTATTTACATTATTTCTTTTGAATAAAAATTTGGTTCACATGTTAAGTTGATTTTTAGTGATTTTAAGGCTTTTAAATCACCATTTGTGACGATATATGTTGCATGTGCTTCACAATCTTTTAACACTTCTAGTTTTTCAAGGGCACTAGCAATTGATGGATTTGTTACGCTACATACAGCAAGTGCTATCAGCACTTCTTGTAAAGATAATGTGTTATTATTTTTTCTTAATTTTAGGATCGGCTCTAATATGGTCGGACTTAATAAGTTAATTTCATCTGGTATTTTAGATAATTCTTTAATTGCATTGATAATCACTGAAGATGCTGGACTTAGTAGGTCAGTTTGTTTTCCTGTGATTATTTTACCTTTTGGCAGTTCCAGTGCAATAACGTTAGTTTTCTTTTTTTCTGATGCTTTTTTTGAGACTTCTACTACTTTAAGAAAATTTTCGTCAATATTTAATTCATTCATTAAAAGTTTTATTTTTTGTACAGTATCGAAATCTGATATTCCTTGTTTATAGTTGCACAGTTCATTAAAATAACGTCTTACAACTTCTTTTTTTGCCGCATTTTCAACTATATCATTATTTTTAATGCAATATCCAACCATATTTACACCCATGTCTGTTGGTGAAAAATAAATATCTTTTCCAGTAATATGATGAAGAATATTCTTTAGTATAGGAAATGTCTCGACATCCCTGTTATAATTTACGGCATTAATATTATATTTTTCAAGATGAAATGGATCTATCATGTTTATATCTTTTAAATCTGCGGTTGCGGCTTCATATGCAATATTTACAGGATGTTTAAGTGGCAAGTTCCAGACGGGAAATGTTTCGAATTTTGCATAACCAGCATTTATTCCTCTTTTGTGTTCATGATATAGCTGACTCAAACAAGTTGCTAGTTTCCCTGAGCCAGGTCCTGGAGCATTTACTAAAACTAACTTTTTTGTTGTCTCAATATATGGGTTAGCACCATATCCTTCTTCACTAACTATGGTTTCAACGTCTGTAGGATAACCTTTTGTGTATGTGTGAATATAAGTTTTAATGTTTTGCCTTTCTAACCTTTTTATAAATTTATCAACACTTGGCTGATTTTTGTAGAGCGTTATTACAACAGAATTTACTGAAAATCCTAATCTTTTAGCATTGTTGATTATGTTTAGCATCTCTAAATCATATGTAATACCAAATTCTGAACGTATTTTATTTCGTTCAATATCATTTGCACTTATACAAAATATAATTTCTAGGTCTTTTTTTAAATTGAGAAACATGTTAATTTTCGCATCTGGTTTGAATCCCGGTAATACCCTTGCTGCATGGTTGTCAGAGAATAGTTTCCCACCAACTTCTAAATACAATTTGTCAAACATTTTAAATCTTTCTTTTATTTTTGCACTTTGAATTTTTACATACTTATTATTATTAAATCCTATTTTCATTTTTACCTCACTTTACTATTAATTTAATAATAATAAATATTAAATTTTTTTTAAAGTGTTTTTAAAGTATTTTTATTAATTTTTTCATTTTAAGCAAAAAAAATCACCTTATATTGGTGATAAATTTTTACAAAAAAAAATATTGGCAACTTCCTATTTTCGCATTCACTATCGTCGGCGTTTTAGTGCTTAACTTCTCTGTTCGGGATGGGAAGAGGTGTATCCACTAAGCTATCGTTACCAATAAAGGATTTTGTCCTTTAAAAACAAGATAATGTATTGACTCAATCAAATTAAATTATAATGA